>JACLAA010007789.1_pt1 | contig 31780 bp, 19 predicted proteins | sample 8027891 | NCBI WGS metagenome assembly JACLAA01 (sample SAMN15724900, study PRJNA655200) | protist metagenome | isolation source: fluorescence activated cell sorting (FACS) single amplified genomes of... | place: Spain: Blaines Bay Microbial Observatory, Mediterranean Sea | collected 2016-01-19 | reverse complement strand
GAAAAACAGCGAATCCGAGGCGTTTCAGTTGGAAGAGAAACGAATGAAGCTGACGAACGAGTTGGAGGAGTGCGAACGAAACGTCCGAGAGATGGCGCGAGTGAAGGAAGAAACGCTCGCGTTGCAGAAGAAACTCGACGCGGAGATTAAAAACTTCGCCAAAGAGCGCCAAAACTTGTTAAAAGACGCGGAGAAGAAGGTGAAAGAGACGAAAAAGCTGGTCAATGACATCAAAGAGAGAATCAAGAAGAAAGAGACGATTGTTTTAGACGCTCGAGTGGAGAAAGAGGCGGCGATGAAAGCCATCGCGAGCTTGGAGGAGGACATCGAGCACGCGAAAGGAGGCATCGAAACGTTATCCAAAAAAGTCATCGAGTTTGAACGAGAGATGATAAACGCACAACAAGCTTTCGACGAAGAGAGCAAAGCGTTGGAAATCATTCAAACCAAGTTACGAGAGACGGACGATGAAATCGCCTCGTTGCGGAAACAGAAATCGAAGCTCGAGCAGAAACACATGGACGAATCCGTCGAGGCGAAGAAGTTAAACTTCAAAATCGACCAGTTTGCCAAAGCCGCGAGCGACGCTCAATCGCGATTCCATCTGCTCGAAAAAGAGCACCCGTGGGCCACCGAACACGAAAGGCAGCTGTTCGGCAAAGAGGGCACGGAATACGACTTCTCCAAGAGAGACGTCAAGAAGGCGCAAAAGCAGTTGCAAGAGGCGGAAGAGACGCAAAAGCAACTCGGGAAACGAGTGAACAAAAAAGTCATCGCCATGTTCGATAAAGCGGAACAAGAGTTTAAGCAGTTGCAAGAGAAGCGACGAATCGTTCTGAACGATCGATCGAAGATTGAAAAAGTCATCCACGAGTTGGACGAGAAGAAGCGAGAGACGCTCGAATTGGTTTGGCAAAAAGTGACCAAAGATTTCGGATCCATCTTTTCAACGTTATTGCCGGGAACGCGAGCGAAGTTGGAACCGGTGGAAGGCACGTCGTTCTTGGACGGTTTAGAAGTCAAAGTCGCGTTCGGTGAAGTGTGGAAAGAATCGCTCTCGGAACTCTCCGGCGGGCAAAAATCCTTGCTCGCGCTCAGTTTGATCCTGGCGCTCTTGCTCTTCAAACCGGCGCCTATTTACATCTTGGATGAAGTGGACGCGGCGTTGGATTTATCGCACACGCAAAACATCGGACGAATGATTCGCACGCACTTCCCGTTTTCGCAGTTCATCGTCGTCTCCTTGAAAGAGGGCATGTTTAACAACGCGAACGTTATTTTTAGGACCAAGTTTGTGGACGGCTTATCCACCGTATCCCGCACGGCGCCGGCGTTGAAGGATAAAGTGACCGAGGAAGATAAAAAGGATGGGGGCGCGTTAGGGGCAGCCGCGCAGAAAAGAGCGGATAAAAGTACAACAACAACAACAAAAGCGGCGGCCAAGAAAGGACATGTGGCCAAGGAGAACGCCGCGCCGCTTTAAAAACATTATTCTCAACACTTGGCATTTTTTTATTAAACCACACTACATTTGTACCAAAAACGTCTATATTTTTAAAAAAAAGTCAAAAATATCACAAAGTTTTCAATCAAAAGCGATGATCACCACGACGACGACGACCATTCCCAGCGGCGAAAATCCTCTATCGTTGATACTCTTCGACCTCATTCGCGTCGCCGCGTCGAATTCTTCTTTATCTCGTCGTCGTCGCAACACACACGTCAACAAAAATGATGATTCTAAAAAAAAAACGAATCTGATCTCGGTCAACGCATTAAAATCATCATCTTTGGTGTCGTCGGAGGATGACGACGACGACGTAAGCGACGAGAACAACAACAACACGAACAACAACAACACTTACTTTTCCGATGATGAAAAGTCAAAGTCGTTCACGAACGCGACGAAAGCGGTTCGTCGATTGCGGTTTCTCTTGAAACACCCGAGAGTGAAAGAAAAATTAATAATAGTAAAAGGAGGCAAAAGTACCGCCGCGGATGCTGCTTCCTCGTTGTTGTTGAAAACGATATTACCGCAAAGGTACATGAAATCGACGCTTTCTTCCGTCAGACGAGTCAGACGAACGACAACAACAACAACCGCGAAGAAAAGTTTGAACGTACAAAAACATCCCGGATGGTATCGTCGATGTGCCGTCGTCGTCGACGATAACGACAACGCGAAAAAGAAGAAACGGAAAGAAGACATCGCGAGATTAGAAACGACGTTGGAGCGATTAAAGTTGACGTTGGAAATGGCGGAGAAGCGAGCGAGAGACGAGATGGAACGAATAATACTAATCGGAAATGAAAGGGAGGACGAAAGGCAAGAAGCGGAAGAAGAGGACGACGACCACTTGGTTCCGTTTTTGACTTTGAAGAAGGAACGGCGGCGACCCGAAGAAGAAGAAGACAAAGAAGAACGACAAAAGAATACCAAGCTATTATTAGTCGCCGCCGCTCGATGACGACTCCGTTGTTCGGTAATATTATCTATAACTAAACGCATAATACTAAACAATCCTAAAATAGTAAAATCGCGACGATGATGATCAAAACAACCCATTCGAGCCTCCTCGCCCACCTCCTCCGGTTAAATCCATGACCAATTTGCCTTCTCTCGCCAACAACTCTTTCGCTTGTTGCAACAGATCGGCCATTTTGACAAACTCGCCGTCTTCCTCGCACGCGCGGATTAACACCGCGAACGTGATTTCCGTGGCCATGATGTTGTCTTCTTTTTGCATGCGATCGTAGACGTGTAAGGCTTTCGGCACATCTCCGGCGCGCACGTGCGCGCCGATTAACGCGTTGTACACCGCGGCGTTTCGAGGCACATCCCATCTCGCTTTCATCGTTTCCAACACGTCCTCAGCTTCCAAGTTTCGTCTTTGTCTGGCCAAGCAGTGAATGTACGCGCCGCACATGACGGTGTGCGGGACGACGTGTCGAGATTTTGTCAACATTTCGCGCCACACGACGTCGGCGGCTTCGTACTCTCCCGCGCGTTCCGCGGCTGAGATGAGTTGGGTGTACGTGTACCTGTCCGGTTGCAAATGCGCTTGGCGTAAATCGCTAAACACTCTGTGAGCACTTTCCCAGTCGCCGTACCGCGCGTACCCGCCTAATAAGGCGTTGTACGAATACGTCGTCACCACTAACGTTGAATTCTTCATGTTCTCGAACGTTTCCGAGGCGAATTGCAAATCTCCAGCGCGACCTGCCATGGTGATAATCGCGTGCGTTAACGTCGCATCCGGTGAGTCAATTTGGAACACTTTAAACGCAGATTTCGCGAGTTTGTTCCCTTCTTGCCACATTCGAGCGACTTCAAACGCGCCCAAGGCTAAACTGAACGCTAGAGAAGTCACTCGGACGTTTCTTTCCTCTAACATTTCGTACAAAATTTGCTCAGCCTCGTCCGCTTTGCCGCTATCTCTCAACGCGGTTAAGATGGCCGTGTACGTGTAAATGTTTCTCTTCACGTTCCCAATCTTCTTCACGTCGTTGAAAATCTCCAACGCGGATTGCCAATCGCCGATTTTCGTCGTCATGGCAATCGCGGCGGAGGCGCACTCGTTTCGCGCGAGCCAAGATTGCGTGGAATCGAAATCTACATCTTTTCTTCCTGTTGCTTTCGAAGTATTCTTATTATTATTCAACATGTGCTTTGCGATTTTCAACTCGCCTCTCCACACCTCGAGGACGATTCTCACCTCGCGACTCGTCTTTGCGCTCGACGCCAAGGCGCAAAACGTGTACGCGTTCGGCGAGTATTTCGATTCGTCGTTAAACGCTTGCGTGGACATCCACCTGTACAACGCGTACGCCCTCGAAAAGTCGTTTCTCTCCCCCAACTCTTTAATCGCGAAATTAATCGTCGACGTGCCAAACTTATGGTTCGGATCTTTCTCGATCTTGCTGTTTTTCATCTCGTCTAGATTGTGTTGCGCCAACGACGAGGACGGATTAATCACCGCTCGCGCGACGTCTTTCAAATGGAACACGTCCGCGTTCGTTGTTCTGGTGGTGGTGGTGTTGTGGTTGCCGATGACGTTGTTGTTGTATCGCCTGCGTTGTTGTCCCCCGCTAAAACTATTACTACTACCTCTATTATTGCCGCTGCTGCTATTTTCACCGCTCCTCCTCTCAAAGTCTTCTTCTTTGTTGTTGTTGTTCTTGTTGTTGTTGTTGTTCTCCTCGTCGTCAGTTCCTCCATCCTCAAAAGAAGAAGAAGAAGAAGCGTCAACCTCCATCAACAAATCCTTAAACTCGTCGTCCGCGGATAACTCCGCGGGATCTCGTTCCAGACTTTTGTACAACCTCTCCACTTCCGTGCTGTCCACTTCCACTAAATCAAAATTAATCGGTTCGTATTCCGATGAAGACGCCATTTCGTCTTCGTCTTCGTCGTCTTCGTCTTTTTTCTTGCCCCCGCCGTAGTAATACCTATACTTATCGAACGCGCTGATATTCTCCATCGCTTTCACGATCCGCTCGCCCGGTCGCATCGAATCCAGCTCTGCGTTTCTATGAACACCCTCCTTTTCGTTCTTAGCATTAGTACTATGAGTATTAGTATTCTTACGATGATTTTGATGATGCTCTCTCCTGTACTTCTCTGCCATCAGGCGTTTCTTGTGCGCGTTAGTATTCGCTTTGAGACGCCTCCTCTTGGTGGTTCCAGCCGCCTCAGCAAAGTTGCTTTTTGTTTTCTTCTTCTCACCACTCGGACTCTTTACCTGGGTCGTCTTCTTTCGTCGCAACGATACCGTCTCCTTCTCGTTCGAACGCGTGTTCTTCAGCGACGACGATTCTTCTCTTTTATTACGAACAATTGCTGCTCTTTCCTCGTCTTTGTCTTTAATTTCCATTTTATCCATCGCGCGATGCAACGACGAAGAATTGTCCCTTCTGTCGTCGTTCGCATTCACGGACGTCTTTATTACACCCCGCCTCCTCCGAAAACGCACTTTGAAAAACGATGATTTCGACGACGACGATCTGTGAGGAGGTATCACGGAAGTGAAAATCATCCTCGTCGAAGTCATCATTCGCGCTCTGTTTTCTCTCAATACAGTGATGTGAGTGAATACGAATTGAGAAGAGGTTTTAATGAGCAATTCTTCCCTTAAGCAAGAAGAATACTTGTTTTAAGAAAGAGTGGTCAAAAAGATACACACAAAAACACAAAAACACAGAGTAGTCTCTCCTCAAAAGACGTTATATATACAGCAGTGTGTTATTTGTGAGAAGTTGAGATGAAGCGTTCTCTGACTAATGAGAGAAGACTCCTTCTTAGTACCTGGTTTACGTCGACACTACGCGCACACCTTCGACCGTTTTCGATCTGGGTCAACCCCTTGAAGTGTTTCTTCTGCGTAAAAAGAGAAAAAAACGCTCATAAAAAATGCCTCTCAAAATGGCCTCCTCTAAACCCTAAAATTTAAAGTGAAACCCTAAAAGTATAGTTTTTGTTTTTCTTTCGCTTTTCTTTCTTTCGAAAGGACAGTTTGGAGTGATTTTGCGTCAGAACATTCACGCACTTAAACAGCTCTTTGTTGTGAGCGACAGAGAGCGTTTTTTACTACGTCTTCTGTTCACGGAAGCGAGAAGTAACAAAACCCGTTTTTATTAGTAGTAGGCTTTTGAAGTTTCTGTGTGTGTTTTGTCTTTCGTGTGTTGTATATATATAAGACAGAAGAAGAATTGGAAATCGAGAGATCACGCGACGGAGAAAAGAAGAGTTTTGAAGTTGGCGGCTTAAACGACTAAACGCATCGATTATAATATCAGTATTTATCACGAGAACGACACATAAAAAGCAGTTCAAGATGGTAGCGGTGAACCGCACGACCAAAATGCTCTCTTTCATCAACCACAGAATCCGAGCGACGATCGTGGACGGGAGGCAAATCGTCGGCCGATTCGTCGCCTTCGACAGACACATGAACTTAGTCTTGGCGGATTCGGAGGAGTTTCGGAAACTTCCGAAGAAGAAGAAAACGAACACTACTACGAAAGAAGAAGACGATGAAGATGCAGGAGGAGACGTGCGAAGAGTCCTTGGATTCGTGTTACTGAGAGGCGAAGAAGTCGTCTCGGTCGCGGTGGAAGGGCCGCCGATTCGCGTGAAGAAAATTTCCTCGCAGAAGCAAGGAGCGGACGCCGGAGGTATTCCGGGAGGGGGCGTGGCGAGACCGGCGGGGAGAGGCGCGCCGATGATGATGCCGGGGATGATGCCGCCGCCGGGGTTAGGGCAGCAACAACCTTCGAGTGGGCCTCCGGGGATGATGATGCCGCCGCCGGGATTTCGACCCGGGATGGGGCCTCAGTAAGTAGACTACTCTTGTGTTTGTCTCGTTAGCGCTCGTCGTCTTAAATATACGCGCGAAACCAAAACGTTTAGAGTTTAATATAAAGTATCATAGATTTACATCATCGGGTAATAAATATAACGGTAGTATCAAGCTCGACGAGTTATACGCGCAAAAGCTTCGACGCTTCTTAAATCTGCTTAAAGCTTAAATCTTCGTTCTTCACTTTCATAAGGTTTTCAGAGTTCTGCATTTCCCCATAAAGACAAAGGAAAGAAAATATGGTCGTCGGGCCTGCGTTCCTTTTAGGCACCGCGATATACGCCACATTCCCGAGTAAAATAAAGTATCCTTTGCTCGCATCCGTCGCCGTCGCGAAAAACATCCTCCTCAAGAAGAAGAAGAAGAAAACAAAGAAGAAAACAAAGCAGAATGAATTAATTGATGAACAACTCCCCGTGTTGCGGTGGAAAAACATCCACTTATCCATGCACAAAAAGACGCAGAAAACACCATCAAAAACTATTCAAATCTTATCTGAAATCTCCGGTGAAGCGCACGTCGGACGTTTGTTTGCCATCGTGGGGCCGTCTGGGTCTGGGAAAACGTCCCTGTTGAACGCTTTAGCGGAAAGAGTTCCTGGGAAGAATGTACAGTTAAGTGGCCTTTTGAGAAGGGAAGGACGGATGTCGTACGTGGAGCAAGAGGATGCATTTTTCGCACAACTCACGGTCAAGGAAACGCTTTTATTCGCAGTAAAGCTGGCGAGATCGAAAAATGAACTCGCCATATCGGATGTGGTTTTACAAGACGAAGAGATTTGCTCTCGTTTGATGACGGATTTGGGTTTGATGAAGTGCGCGGAGACCAAGGTCGGCGACGCGAAAACGAGAGGTTGTAGTGGCGGGGAGAAGAAGAGGTTATCGTTGGCGTGTCACTTGGTGTCGAATCCAAAGGTGATCTTTTTAGACGAACCGACGAGCGGGTTGGATTCGTATCAGGCTCTGAATGTGGTTCAAGCGTTGAAGAGATTGTGCGAGAAGAGACGAACTATCGTCGTGTGCTCGATTCATCAACCGAGGCAGAAAATCGTGGATTTGTTCGACGACGTGACCGTTTTATCCTCCGGGAAGTTGATGTATCACGGATCGATGGACAATTTGGAAGGGCATTTTGAGAACAAGTTAGGCCAGAAGTGCCCGAGAGGGCACAACATTCTCGAGTTTGTGATTGATTTGATCAGCGTCGACGCGAGCACGCCGGAGACGATGTTGGAGAGCGAAAAGTTAATCGCAGAGGTGGCGAAGCACGCCTCTCGGGAGAATGGAGCCGAAAACAGTTTTGGTGGTGGTGACACTGCTGATGCTATCTCGCCGCCCGCAGAAAAGACGGAGGGAGCAGTCGAAGAACAAACAAAAAGTAATAATACTAAAAATCCAATCCAAGAATTCTTGGGTCAATTTCCGCTTCTCTTCCATCGAGCGTTTAAACAGGTCGTGAGAGACAAGACAACGAACAGGATTCGATTGACTGCAAACCTCAACTCGGCGCTCGTTTTCGGATCTATATTCTGGAAGCTCAAAATGGACCCGGCGTCGATGCAAAACAGGTTCGGTTTGCTCCAAGTCAGTACCATCAACGCCGCCATGGCGGCTTTAATGAAGACGTTGACTGCGTTTACAAAGGAGAAAACCATCGTCACTCGCGAACGCGCGAACAATAGCTACGGCATCTTGCCGTTCTTCGTGGCGAAGATTTTTGCCGAGTTGCCCGTCAGCGCTTTGTTTCCGCTCGCGTTTGGATGCGTCGTCTACCCGATGACTCGATTACAACCCACCGTGCCTAAATTCTTGAAATTCTCCTCGGCGATTATTATGGAATCCTTTTGCGCGTCCGCGATGGGTTTAGCCATCTCCTCCGTCGCGCCGAGCACGGAAGCCGCGATCGCTATGGGTCCAGGTATTATGGTTCTTTTCATCGTTTTTGGCGGGTACTACGTAAACGTGGAAACCGTGCCGTTGTGTTTTCGATGGATAAACAAGTGCTCGTTAATTCGAGAAGGGTTCCAGTGTTTGTGTTGCAACGAGTTCGCCGGCTTGAAGTTTACGCCCGGACCGACGGGTGAGAAAGCGCTGGAGAATTTAGGATTCGACGCAGAAAACGGGTATAAACAAGGTATGCACGGATTAGGGAACACGTTAGGATACCTTTGGCTGTTGACGTTATACTTGTTGGAGAACAACGAGCCAACGTTTGCGGTCATGAAGGCAAATAACGTAAATGAAGAACTCACTGGAATGAATTGAAATACAAAACGCACATCTGCCGTACTTTACTATTCTCTACTATTTATTCTAACCTATTAGAGCAACTCGGATCTGTACAGAATAATCTCCTGTTGCTTGAAATACCGCCTATCTTCGTCGTCGATCAACACCAAGTTCAAGTAATACTTCACCGAAAACTTATTGTTTACGCTCTTATACGTCGGCGTCAAATCGTACGGAGACAAAAACAACCTGACCGGAATGCACTCCCCTCGCACCGGAGCGCCTTCCATGACTTCAAACTTCGCAATCACCTCGTTCTCTCCGTGTGCGTTCGCGCCTAACCCACAAATCTCTCTTCTTCGAATTTCAATCTCCATCCGTTTAATCTTCACTCGAACTAACAAGAAGAATATTTTCCCGATGATCGCGTCTCTCAAGTGATACTTCGCCTTGCTATATTCAAACTCAATGTGCAAACAATCCTCGATCCCGACTTCCATCTTGATCGAATTATTCACCTCCGGCGGTTCCCTCACGTTTCGCACCCACAATTTATACTCGTTGACGATGTTCGACGCGTAACTTCTCACCACCGTGACTTTCAAAAACACGCGCAAAGACGCGTTTTTCCCGTTGTAGGACTCGTTCGGAAAATCCACCGATTTAAACGAAAACGGTTTCGAGATTGGTTCCGAAAGCGTCCCGGGAGGTTCAATTTCGCGCAAAATAGAAAGAAAATCCCCGTCGCCTTCGCGACCGGACCGATCGAAATACGCTTCCACTCGTCCAATGAGCTCGATTTTCACCCCCAAATGTTCCACGCGTTTCCCGGGAACTGTTGAAAAGAGTACATGTAAAACCATCATCACCCATACGGTCAGTTCATACGTATATACAAATCATTACTCATCCGCGACAAACAAAACGAAGACAACAAAACGACCACCCGAAGTTTTCGAGATCTCAAAACAAACCGAAGAATCAGAAGAAGACAAAGAAGAATAAGAAACATCTATCTCGATCGCAAACGCTTCTGGCGGCGATACTCAAACTACGCAAAGTTTCACATCTTCACAGAAAACGACGATTCAGACGACGATTCAGACGACGACAAAGACGAAGACGCAGAGTGAAAGAGATCCATCGAGATCTATCGCATCATTAAAAGTAAAATCAAAGTCTTTGTCTCAACATTCGTTCGTTCGCTAACGCGAAAATTTTCCTACCTGGAGAGACGTGCAAAACGCCTTCGATTGATTCTCCTGTTTGTTGTCAAGTTTAAGAAGAGTTTAAGAAATACTACTGAGCGACGTTAACGATCAAAGAACACTACTCACCAGACGTGATCAAAGGAAGCGTTTCCCGCGCGATATTCCCGCCTCCCGAGTGCATCAAAGTCGCCCCGGAGTCTCCGCTGAGATGTCCCCCAGACATGCTGGTGTAGTAGGATTTCACCACGCACGCGCGTTTCGGGTGGATGAAGGTGACATCCACGGTGAGTAATTTCGCAGATGGACCGATGCCGAAGAATGACATTGTTGTTTTATTACTTTTTTTGCCCGTCGATCGAGAGGAGGGTTGATGATGATGAGAATGGTGTTGTTCTTTAATGGATTTGTGCGTGCAATTAAGTGAAGACTAATAACCGGATGATAGAAAATCGAACGAAGCGAATGTAAGTAAGTACACATATATAACACATAAAATGACACATATTTAAGTAGTATATTAATCTTGACTCTTCTTCCTGGAGTTTTTCGGTTTGTCTTCCCCATTACTCATCTTTCTTCTTTCGCTTCTCGGGATGGCCAAGAGTCTCGCTCGCTCTTTCTCTTCCTCGTGGCGAAGTTTACGTTCCACCGCGGCTTCTTCTTCGGTCAAGATTTTCGGCGTCGCACCTCTTACGAGGACTTCGATGGAGTTTAATGTATTTGCGCCGTTATCGTGGGCGTTTCTGGCGGTCGCGGCGCGCGGGTCGAGGAGACTCGCCGCGGTGGACGGGAACGTGATTAAAGCCATGCCTTTTTCCGGTTTGACGGATAAGCCGGGTAACGCCGGGAAGGTGATTTCACCGCCGCCGTTTTCGTCGCCGCTCTCGTTTAAGAAGAACGTGCAGTTTGCTCTGATTTGGTAGTGCTTTTCGATCGCTTCGTGTTGTTCAAACGCCGCGTGAGAGGCTCGCAAATTTTCGCTCGACTTGTACGCCTCGGCGACGACTTCTATGCCCCACAATTTGTTCTCTTTTCTCGCCGAAGGAGACTCGAATTCCTCCACGCAATCCGGAAACAAGTAGTTCAAACGCTTCAAGAGCTGGTTCACGGCTTCCGGTCGGGAAGACGCGTTCACCAACGCGTCTGGGTTGGACGTTCGAAACGGATCCCCCCCAGTGTTCGCGCTCCTGCTTTCGTCGGATCTCGAGGACGGAGACGGAGCTTTTTCGTTGCTGTCGTCGTCGTTAGCATTCGTATTAAACTCTTTCAATCGATCTCTCAAAACAGCCACGGTCCCGCTCGCGTCCAACCCTCTCTCTTCGCAGCACTGCACTAATTCCGCTTTCTTCATAGAACTCAAACCGTTCACCTTTTTTTGTTGCCCGACGACTTCGGAACCGCTTTCGCTTTCTTCTTTATCGCCGCCATCAATTCCAAACATCGCCCGTTCGATATCTTCGCACTCTTTCTCGCTCAAAAACATCGGTGCGGTTAAAATCGGTGGGTCCACGTTTAACACTTTCAACGTTGGCACGTTTTTCACTCTCGCTCTCAAAAACTCAAACGCCAGGAACCCGGCGATGGATTCTTGCACCTGAGTGGCTGCTTTGGAAAGCTCCACCCCGTTCGTTTTCATCTGCGCTTCGGTGATTCTCGAGACTGTTTTGCGCATGTGCGCCGGGATAAATTTATTCGATTGGTTTGCTTTTTGCTCTGTTTCTGTTTCTGTGGGCGTTTCCGCGCTGGATCGCGCTTTCATCGTCATCCTCCTCCTCCTTCTTTGGTGCTGTACAGAGGTGTCTTGGCGGCTGAATTTGCCTTCGTTTTTGCCCCCATTACAGATATCATTTCTTTTCACACGCCTACTCGTAAAAGAGGAGACAGAGAAAAAAGAAGCACAACACAACGACGACGACAACGATGATGACATTATTATAAAGCAGAGCGCTGTGATAAAGTATGCGTTTGTGTGGAGTATTTATTGCGCGCAAAAATGAGGGAAATTATGTGTCAGAGGTTTTTATCCACTTCGACCTAAACCCTAGTATTTAGGGTTTTAGAAAATCGAGACTCTTGACGAGGTACGAGTACGAGTGCGTTATATATAAACGATACGTGTGTTTTAAAAATGAAACTGCTCTGCGAATATATTCACACAGTGTCACACCTCGTGCTCTCGTCTCAATATTTTCTCTCTCTATTCTCTCTCTTCGAATAAAATCCAGATATGTTCTTCTTTTCTTCAATCTGTTATGACGTTCAGAGAGGCGCTGCGCTCTCTTCTTTTATGACTCACTTTTTTCTACTACTACTTAAGTGAGTTTCAGAAAAGATTTCAAGACGAACTCGCCAAAACCCAAACCTATGAACGTCGCGACGGCGTACCCGAGCACGCCGACGAGCATCCCCGGGACGACCAAAGAAGACCATTTCAAACTCGCCGCCATCGCCGCGGCGGTGGTCGGACCGCCGACGTTGGCGTTGCTCGCGATTAACGCCTCCGAGCGACGAAAGTTGAAGAGTTTCGCCGCGAATAAAAGGAACGTTAAATGCGTCAAGACTTGACACATGGAGAAGAAAAACAAGGACGGCGCCGTGGACAACATGTCGGCAATCGACCCGGAAGCGCCAACCGTGGCGAAGAACGCGTTCATGGCTAACGCGGCTAAAGCTTCACCGGATTGCGCGACTTCTTTGCACTGTTTCGGAAACGTCGTGGCGATTAAAACAGAAAAGATGGTCGCGATCGGGATGGTGAGCGACGTCGAGCCGTTGATGAGCGTCGATAACGATTTGGAGAGGTAACAGGACGCCGCGGAATACGCGAGCGCCGCGGAGGCGTTGTAGGTGCTGAAACCTTTACCGGAAGAGTCCTCCTTTGCAATCTCGTCAATCTCTTTTTCTGAAGCCGCCGACGACGACGAATTACTATTCGTACTACTCGCACTACCACTATTTTCACTACCACTACCACTACTACTTATACTCGTACTCTTCTCTTCTTCGCCGTCTTTAACGTACTCCGCGTCCCTGGCCAAGTAAAACAGCAACGCGAAATACAAAACGTTGCACAAATTATCCGCGGCTAACCCAGCGCCTAAAACTTTCGGGCTCACGTTCAACACGTTCGCCACGGCCACGTAATTCACCGCCCCGCCGATGTGCCTGCTCGTCAACGCCGCGCACACTTTCCACGCCTCGTCGCCCAAGGACAAAAGAGGCACGAGCATATATCCGACGACGCCGCCGAGCAACGTCCCGATCGATCCGAAACAAAACAAAGGCACCAACCTTCCGGTGGATTTAAACACCACGTTTAAATTCGCGCTGAATAAAAGCAGCGGTACCGCGAGTGGTAAAATGATGTGGTTGATTTGATCATACGTCGGCGATACGTGCGGTATGACGCCTATATTTGCTAAAATCAAGGTCGTCAAGGCACTAATCAAACACGCGCCGCCTAGGGACGCCCCCCACGGTTTCGTTTCCGCCCACGTGCCGAAGTGCGAGGACGCTAATAATACGGCCCAAATTCCAAACGAGTCTATCGGTTGGATCGAGAATGAAGCGAGCGTTGGATGCGCGGATGTTCGCATCAACTCCCCCCGACCGTTAGTTTTGATGAAAGCCGTTACGCCGTTCCGTGATGCCGATGATGGAATCGTCGCGGAAAAATCGTTTGTCTCGACAAAAGAACGCGTCTTCTTTGACGAAAACGCATAAAACTGCGAACGATGTTTCCGTCTCTTCGCTTTTCTTTCGTCGTTCGCGAGAACGCGCGTTCGCGTCGCGCTCGTAGTACTCGTACTCTTAAGCGTAAAAAGCGTCATTCTTTTTTAAAAAAAGTGCTGACATTTTACGCGTAAAATATCTCATCGGAAACGAACAACGACGATGATGATGACGACGATGCGATCGATGAAAACGATCGTAACTCGTAAAAATCCAAACATCTATTCGCAAACGCTTCTTTCCTCCTGCAATTCCTCCTGCAATACGTCAACATCCTCGTCTTTAGGTGGTCGACAACGTAAAGCGCAACAAAATCAGATGGAACAGAAACCGGCGGATCAGCGGAAAGTGTTCCTCGGCGTCTCCCTCGGTTTAGTCGTGTGCGCGATTCCATTCTTATTCAAAACGATACAAAAGAGAGAACTGAACGTGGCGAACATGAGAGATGGGAATAGTAGTGGTTTTACCGGGAGTAGTAGTAGTGATAGTAGTAATAGAGACGAGAAAGAGGACGCGAGGAAATCGAGATTGAGCTTCAGAAGGAAACAAAGTTGAAACGGATGCGGATGGATGCGGATGTTTCTAATAACACAATACACTAATAATAACGTCATCGCATTTTATGTAGACATGCTTACGCGTAGGAGTTTTAACCTCGAAGTTAGAATAAAATAGCTTTCGCGTATTCTCGCGCGGCCGGCGGCGAAGCGGGAAAATCCGCCTCTCAACTTTCTCTTTCGCCGGATGATTATATATCGTCATATAACCTCTGTTGTCCGCTTTTACTACTAAACGTTCTTCTTCTTGTCTCTTAAACGTTGTTGTAATTATTGTTATTTTGCATTTCTAATCTCGTGCCACTTTCGTGACAATATCGGACGCACTTTTCCAAGTTTGTATCCGAGCGAGCGGATTTAGAGAGGATCTCGCGAGCGTCCAAGACTTTGGCGCGGATGGTCGCGGAGGAGGAGGATACTCCGGAGGACGTTTTCATCTTTCCCAAAGGCGAAGGACTCGCGGGACTATTCGATACGGAGGATAATCGACTGGTGTTGCTCACCGGGACTTTGGAGAGGTTTTTTAATACTATCTTTCGCTGTTCGCACACGGCTAAGCGTCGTTTGGTAACTCCTTGTCCTCCTCCGAGGAGAACGCCCCCATAATAGGCGTCTCCTCTCAAATTCGTATTCGAAGAATGATGCTGATGGCTGTAGTCGTCGCAGCAAAACACGCTCGTGCTGTTCGCGTCGCCGAATAATGTTTGAAAACTCCCATCGTTGAACGTGAACGTCGTCGCGTTGGACCGTCCGGTTCGCCAGTAGTTGATCATAGCGCCTCGGTCGAGCAATAAAGATATCGATTTTGAGATATCAAAGAGCGGGTTCTTGTCGTAGTAGTAGTTTGGATCGTGCGGATCGAGTTGAAGGTTTTCTTTTTCGACTTTCTTTCTCTTCTCTGTCGTCGTCGTCGTCGTCGTGTCGTTCTCGTTCTCGTTCTCGTTCTCGTTCTCGTCGTTGCAACCTCTACTAAACTCTTCCTCTTTTCTCAACAAAATCTCTTTAAAACGCAACAAAATAGCCGTCTTCTTGGCTAAATCGCGATTGAAATGATCATCTCCGGCGTTTCCATTTTGCGCGTGGCGAAGAGGCACTGCGATGCACATTTTCGAGCTAAACTTTTTACGAGGCGAGATTCTCTTCTCCGCGCTGCTGCTATGATGAGCGCTGCTCGTTGCCGATACGTTGTTTGGCCAATAAAACACGCACTTGCCGCATTTCGTCAACACCGCTCTCGATTCGTCGTTGAAAATGGCACCGAAAGAGTTATCCGTTAACGCGTAGCCGAGACCCCACTGCTCGGTTTGGTTCGTAAAATGTTTTACTTTGATTCTCGCAGAGAGCGGCATATGGTAGTTGTCGTTGTTATTGTTTGCCGAGGATGACGTCGATAACCCCGATGAACGAATTTGGTCGTTCGTTCTGGCAAAGCTCGTCATCGTTATCGGTGGAGACGTCGTTGCCGTTTGCGCACCACCATTTCCGGCGTTGACGGAAATTTGCGCCAACGCTACCCTTGCGGATTCGATGTTTTCTCGTTCGGTAGTAGTAGTAGTAGATCCATCCATCGTCGCGCTTCTCGTTCGTCTCGTCCAACTCTTTTGACCGTTCAGCGCGTGTTGATGTTGTTGTAAAGCATGCTTTGTCTCGGCTTCCATTTGCCGCAATCCAGATATCGATTCTAATGCCGAATGCATTGGACTTTGATTTTGATGAGCTTTGTTTGAAGAAGAAACCAAAGGAGGCACGCTCGCGGCGCGTCGCGGCGTCGTCGACGACGTCGTCATCGCGTCGGCGATGATAATGTTTCTGTTGCGATTATCGTATTCAGTCATCCTCGTCGTCTCAATCGTCTTCGTCTCAATCGCCGTTTGATGATTGTTCGCAGCTGCCCAAACGACATCGAAAAATGGATGCTCTAAAATCTCAACGCCGGTTAAGCGTTTCTCGGCTTCGGCTAATAAACACCTTTTGACTAAATCTCGACTGGTCGCGCTTATCGGAAACCTATACTTTGGAAGGTTTGGAACATTTTCGTTCTTGGTGCTATTTTTGTTGTTCTCATCGCTATTAATATTATTGTTGTTCTTCTTCGCGGTGGTGGTGGTAACATTCATCAATAAATGTTCGCTCGACAACACTTTCAGACACTGTCGATCGTCCGGGAATCCGAAATCCGTCTTCCGAATTCGATTGTACGTCGCTTCCACCGATTCGGTTTGAAACGGCGGTTCGCCGCATAACAAAGCGTATATTATAACACCTAACGACCAAATATCGGATGCAGAGTTATGCCCCGGGCCTTGACTTCCGGCTAAAACCTCCGGCGCGATGTAGTTTGGCGTCCCGCACACCGTGAATTTCTTCTCGCGCTTATGCGCCAACTGCACGGCTAAACCGAAATCGCCAATTTTGATTCTGGGTTGTCTGCTATGATGATGATTACTACTACTACTACTTCCAGATTCTAACAAAAACGACCGTTCCATCCGTTCGAAAGCTTTCAACCTCTCCTCTCCGGTCTGAAACCGTCTCAGAACTCTCTCGCTCTCGTCCGCCATCGCCGACGCTTCTTTTAAGCCATAATCCGTTAAAAAGACGTTCCCTAACTTCAAATCTCTGTGAACGACTAATTTCTCGTGCAAATACTGCATCGCTTGCGAAATCTCCCAAACGTATGCGCTCGTTTCCGTTTCCGTAATCGCGCCTCGGTATTTAATCACATCCGCCAACGTCCTATCCGAACACTTCTCCATCAATATGTACACGTTCATCTCGTCTTCGAAACATTTCTTAAATTTCACGATAAACTCGTGCTCGGATGCTCTGTGGATTCGAATTTCCGCCAACATCTTGTCCTTTTGCTTTTGCCGTTCCAAATTTTTCTTCGAAACAACCTTCGCCGCGTAATAATTATACGATGATTGTGATTCGACGACGCCATCATCAGAGGGTTTCTTGTTCAAATCTTTCACGGAGTATACGATTGCAAACCCTCCTTTCCCTAAAAGTTTCATTTTCTTGTACGAATTTTTCGTTCTCGTCGACGTCGATATCTTCGTCTTCAAAGCTTCTTCCTCGCCCAAACTGAGTTCCCTCGAATTGATTTGAATCTCATTTTCGGTTAAACTTCTCGTGCTCGTCGTCTCTCGGTACTCTCTGATGATGTCCGGGCAGACAGACACGGACGCGGTGGTCGTTTTGCTCGTCGTTTTTTTCCCTTCGTTTTGCTTCTTTTTTACCCCCGCAAACTCTCGCTCTCGTCGCTCTTTCTCGCTCTCGTCTTTCATCGCGCCTTCTTCTTTCCCCGTCGTCTTGGATATAAAATGCCCCGTCACATTTCGTTCGTTTCTGTCCGCCAAAGGCGACCGCATTTGGTGTTCTCGATTTCGTTGTCGTTCGCCGGTCTCCTCGCTGCTGCCTCCTACTCCTCCTCCTCCTCGGCTGCGAAACAACATTAGTATTCGCGCAAATTCGTTCTCGGAGAAGAGATAACGGCGAGAGATTGTTCTGAGGGTGATTCCCCTATTTTTTTTTGTATCTAAACCAACACAACGGACACTTTTTTTTTGAAAATACTCGCGTATTATTAGGTAATAATAAACTTCTTGACTGAACGCGTTGGTACGACTACTGCCCTCCTCGCTTGTGCTCTTTTGCGCTCGCATATGACGCGCAATTGCACCAGAGCCAGTTCGCGCTTCTGTTGCGCTGCTCGTTGGTCTCGTCGTCGTTCGGAAGAATATCTAAAAACAACACAACGGACACTTTTTTTTTTAAAGCAGCTGTCTTTGAACGGTTTTTTGAAAATATTACCTACTTGACTGTTGCATCTTTTGAACGCGTTGGTACGACTACTGCCCTCCTTGATTGTAATACATTTTGCGCTCGCGTACGCATAGTTGTACCAGAAAACCAGCCGTTATGACGACACGTAGCCGCACGTGCTTCTGTTATATCTAAAACCAACGGAACAACACGAAGGACACTTTTTTTAAAAAAGCAGCTGTCGGTTTTTTGAAAAGAGTATGGATACCTACTAATACTACTAAACCTTGACTCTGTTGTATCTTTTGAACACGTGTTGGTACGACGACTACTCTTGATGCAAATGCACCAAACAAACCAACGCCGTTATGATGACACACATAGAGCCGTTTTTCTCGCGCTTCTGTTCGTGCGCTCGATGGTCTCGTCGTCTTCCGGAAGAAGAGTTTGATGAAAGCGATATGTATCTGTGATCAGAGAAGGTCATCGCATTGCATCGAATCTGAGCACTTTGAAGACCCTAAATATAAAGCGACGCGACATTTTTAAAAATCTCGTTTCGCGCCTCATTGTGAGAAAAAGAGGAAGAAGAACAACGCTCTCAGTGAGAACAAGAACACGTGCTCATAATGAGCGACGAAAACGAGAATAAAGGGAGAGAAGATGATGCGTTTTCAAAGGAGGATGTTTCTGTTGTTTTAGAGGAAGAAGAAGAAGAAGAACACGAAGGGGTAATAAAAGAAGAGAGAAATGAAAATCATCGCCCCAACCACAAAGCGCAGACGAAAACGAAGAAATACAAGAGCGAAAAATCAGTCAAGTTTCTCTTCCGGGAAGCGACGAAAGCGAGGAACGAACACATGGTCAATTCCACGAAGAAGAACAACAGTAAAGGAAAAGTTGTAAACTTAGAGTACGAGAAAGAACGAGAAGATAACGAGGAGGATTTTTCAACCCCGGGGGATTCGAAAGATTCCGCGCAGACGATGATGAGAGAAGAAGATTCGCTCGCGAAGAACAACAACAACAACGCGAAAGGACATCGAAAGAGACGGAAAGAGCATTACGTCCTCCCAGCCACGCAAAGACCGGATTCGTCGAACACGTTCCCGATGATGGGGATTCCCGTGGCGTTTCCGAAAGGCTTGACGCCGTTAATTCCGCAAAAGATTGTCATGTCGAAAGTGTTGCAAGCGCTCAAGACGAAGCAACACGCGCTGGTGGAATCGCCGACGGGGACGGGGAAGAGTTTAGCCTTGCTGTGCGCGTCGTTGGCGTTTCAGAAGGAGATGAGGAGGCAGATTTGGGAGAAACGGGCGAAAATTGGGGCGACGCCGGAGAATAAAGGGTTGCCGGATGGGTGGAGAACCGCGAACGGGATGTTTGTCGGCGCGAGAGAGGCGGAAACGGTGAAAATGGAAACGGGAGAAGAAGTTAAAGAAGATAAAGATAATGCGAGGATAAAGTCAGAAGAAGCTGCGACGACGACGACGAACAACAACAACAACAACTCCTCGAAAAACGTACTCCCACCAGACGGTGGTATCGGCGCAAAGTTATTAGCGAAAATGGGCCACTTACCCGGACAAGGTTTAGGCCCGGACGGGAAAGGGATTTCTGAACCCATCAAAACGAAAATGCGGCCGATGGGCATGGGTATGGGCTATGGAAATTTCGAAGAGAACGCGGGAGGAAAGAAGTACGAACATAGCGACCCCGAGAGGATGGATAACGACCAAAAACAATCGATGAAAAATCTGATGGAAAGGTTGGAAAGAGAGGAGGAAGAAATTCCCAGAATTTTCTTGTGTTCGCGAACGCATTCGCAAATCGCTCAGTTAGCGAGAGAGTTGAAGAGGTGCCCGTACAGGCCAAACTTTTCGGTGTTAGGATCTCGACAACAGTTCTGTCCGGCCAAGAAAACGGACGAGGAGTGTCAAGAGATGACCAGAGGGTGCGTGAAAGCGGTGCCGCCGCATTCGACGAGCTCAAAGTGCGCGTATTTCAATCGCCAGGCGCACTTATTAGACGAGATGAGAAACGCGCACATTTGGGACATCGAAGATTTGAAGTACGCCGCAGAGGAACACGAGGCGTGCACTTTTTACGTCACGAAAGAGTTATACAAAGATGCCGAGTTTGTTTTGTGTCCGTATAATTACATTTTCGACGAGGGCATTCGCGCGGCGATGGATATCGATTTAACAAACGCCGCCATCATCATCGACGAAGGACACAACATCGAAGACGTCTGCAGAGAAGGCGCGTCGGTGGAAGTCTACGAGAAAGATTTAGAGAGATATTTGAACGAAATTGGGATATTGGTTGTCACTTTTCCGGAAGCTTTACCGGTGAAGAACTTCTTGATTCAAATTGCCGCGTGGATCTCGAGAAAGATGAAACAGAGACAAGAGTTCGATCGATACAAACAAACGAGAACGATAAGCGATCCGAACGTCATAATCGAAGAGTTATGGGACGCGTTGTGTAACCCAAAACGAGAAGAGGAGACGTTAGACTCCGTTTTGAAAAAAGTCCAAACGATAACGGCCAAGCAATCGAAAACTATGCAAATGATCTCGGAACAAGGCGAGAAAGTCACCGGAGTCTTGGGCATGCAAGCCATGCGATTCGCGAACGAAATCGCGACAAAATTCTCCTTGTTCAAGAAGTACTCCAACGATTACGTCTTATGCATCGCACAATTCGCGCACGACGCGTTCAGCAACCCAGCGGACAAACCAAAACACGACGAGAAGACTGGTGGTTTTGCCCTGTGGTGTCTCCGGCCGGCGGTGGCGTTTGAACGAGTCGCCGAGAAAGCGCGGTGCGTGATTTTAACCTCAGGCACGTTATCTCCGACGTCTTCGTTAGAGGGTGAATTGGGCGTTCCGTTCCCGATTAAAGTCGACGCCCCGCACGTCGTTCCGAACAACCAAATCTTCGTGGAAAGTCTCGATACGCTCGGTGCCATCACGAGGAGAAATTTACAATCGAGCGGCCAAGATTTTTCCGCGCGATTAGGCGACATGCTTTTACGGTATTGCAAACACATTCCAGGAGGCGTATTAGTGTTTCTCCCGTCCTACGAACTCATCCAGAGGATCTCGGACGAGTGGTTCCACACCACCGGACACCACGCGCAGATTTCGAAGCACAAGAAAATCGTGTTCGAAACCGGCGGATCTCGAGGTTTCGACGAAACCCTCGAAGACTTCAGAGACGGTTTGAAAAAGAAAGGCTCCTTACTCTTTGCCGTTTTCCGTGGCAAATGTTCAGAAGGCTTGGATTTTAAAGACAACGCCGCGCGGGCGGTGTTTTGCATCGGAATCCCGTTCCCGAACCTCGGCGACGTCAAAGTGAACCTCAAGAAACAGTTCAACTCCTCCGCGCACGGCGCGCAGAAAAACTTACTCGACGGCAATCGATGGTACGAACACCAAGCGTTTCGAGCGTATAACCAAGCGCTCGGTCGATGCGTTCGGCATTTACACGATTACGCCGCTATTTTCTTGGTCGACCAGAGGTTTTGTCACAACCGCGAGAACATAAACTTAATAAGCAAATGGGTTCGAGGCCGCGTGCGTACGAGCGGCGGCGCGAACGAATCCGTCGGCACGTTGAATGAATTTTTCCAAACTTTACGAGCGAATCCACCGGAAGAGAACAAAGTTAAGAAGAATTGAAAGAGAGACTTATTAAATTGCTGTAATATCATCATCATACTATATTGTACCACTATACTACGTACGGTAGTACCACACAACAACCAATTAAGTCTGAAGGGGAATCTCCTCATAATTTAGCACTAACAAGGAGAACACAATGAATGCATCCGAACGAGAGGAAAATAGAAAAAAACTAAATCATATCGGTGATGATGACAATGACTATAATTCTCGCACTTTGGAGCCAAACTGCGTGCAGTATCTCATCTACTTCGACGACGTTTCTTGCGCGTTGGAGGAGAAAAAGAACGAAATTTTCAAACATTTAGAGCAAGACTTTGAAGCGAAAGAAGCACTACTATCATCGAAAATGAAGCGAAAAGATTATGTTTACGACGCTTACTGTTACCACCGAGAAGGATTCAACCTCACCCGTGCGTTCTGCGACGCGACGAAAAGATGGTGCTTGAAAGGATCGACGAAATTCGGAGACGCTTTAGATGACGAGTGGATGGTCGCGAACATCTTGTTTCGATTGAGTGTACGATTTGAAGACACATCCGTTCGCATGTTCGACGACGACGGGGAGTTTTTATTGGTAGAATGCGCGCACGTGTTACCGATGTGGGTGGAACCGAACGTGGCGGAAGGGAGGACGTTCATTAGACGTGGCGCGGTACACGTCGTTTACGAGCCGGAGGACGAAGCGAGGAAGGAGGAACGAGAGGAATATGATGAAGAAAGAGAAGACAGAATGGATGCGCTGAAGACGAATGTGGACGCGTTGAATGCGTTGATTAAAGCTTCTGATCAAAAGAAGTACAGGCTAGGCAATGCGATCGACGCGCATCTCAAAGAGCACAAGATGAAAAAATATTATCAAACCGAGGAGGCGATCGTAACGTCCAGACATCTCGCGCGAGCGTTACTTCCGAAACGCGTGAGGAAAGCTTTGCAACGTGTTGGGATGAAATCGATGAAGCAAAAACAAACGTTCATTCAATTGGCGACGCGCGTGTTTTACGAGCGGACGCCTGCGGACGTGCGAAGCTCGAAAGATTTTCGCAATTTGAACTTTAATACTCCCGCCGCCGAATCAAACGCGGGAAAGGAGGAGGAAGAGGAGGAGAGTTCCATCGTCATCCAAGACGACGCGATGATGAATGAGATGGACTCCGTTACGCTTCGCTTCTCTCGATGCGCGTACGCGCAACTCGCTCGAGCAAAGTTCGACGCGCCGAGAAAGTATCCGATGGATGTGATTGCGAAAACAACCGACGCGGATTTGCACAACGCGTTTGATATCGGGATGAAGTTAACGGTCGGGATGGAGATTGCGTTGGAAAAGCTTTTGATGAGCAGCGAAGATGATAGTTTAGACGACGAGGATTTGGCGAAGACATTCAACGCGGAGGAAATCGCGGCGATTTTGCAATTCAAGGACGCGTTAGAACGTGTTGTAGAAACAAAGGAAGATGAAGACGAAGAGGACGTACAAAACCTCGAACCGGAAAGCGACCAGTGGATGCGCGACGGCATGCGCGATTTAGACAACGAGATTTTAGCGCGAGCGGCGGAGCGCGAATTGCATCCTCTCTCGGACGACGACGAAGATGGACGACCCAGCGCCTTTGACGACGAATTCGATTTCGACGACGATCTCAAAGACGATAAACGGCGAGAGAAAGAGAAAGCATTCAGCGAGGACGTGAAACGAGTCGGGAAAAAACTCGGGACGTTTATGAACGCGAAAGCGACGTATAAAGGCGCGGAAGAAGTGCAACGCGCGAACAACATCAACAACGGTAGTAATAATAGTAGTAATAGTTATTCCAAGAAGGAGAAGAAAAAGATTGCGCCGCCGGAACTCGACGCCGACGCGTTCGAACGCGATTTAATGAACGCTTTGATGGACGACCCGGAGTCGGAACAGTTTTTAGAGCAATTCACGAAAGATTTAGCTTTTCACGACAATCCAAAAGACGATTTGAGGAGAAAAGTCGAACACGACGTCGTTCAAAACGAACTCGATTTACAAGCGGAAGATTTCGACGTCGCGTACGAGGCGGCGTTGAGAGAGCAACTGCTCGGGTCGCACGTGGAAGAGTCCGTGAAACGAACGACGACGACGACTACAAAAACGACGACTATTGATGCGAATGACGAAGATAGCATCATGGAAAGCGAAACGATTAAAGACGTTTTGAAATCCGCGGTGATGCAAAACGGCCAATCCGGGCCGGCGACCATTTTGCTCGGCACGTTACGAGACGAAGAAGAAGAAGCTTAAGGTCAAAGAAATAGAGTATTAAGATGTTATTAAAGCTACAGTAGGTACAGCAATTAGTATTATACAAAACTACGCGCGCTGCTGTCTTTTCGAAGACCGCTGGTTCAATCCTCCGTCTATTTGCCTTTTCGCTTTCTCCCGCAACTTCTCCACGTTTGATTCGCCAAAGACCGCCGCGTTGGTGTTCGAATCATCCATCGTATTCACAGTCTCGTCTTCGTCCGCGCGTTCAATCACGCACTTTCTCCCGTACAAGTGCGCGTTCCCTAACGCGTCCATCGCGTCCGTCGCTTCCCTTTGCGTCGTGTATTCAATAAACGCGAAACCTCGGTGCGATCCGTCGAATTTCTTCGGCACGCGAACGGATTTCAGAACGCCGAACGGATTGAACAATAGTTGCACGTCGCGTTTGGTCGCCTCGAACGCGACGTTCCGAAGCACGAGCTTAGTCGCTGATTTGCCTTTTGGTATTTTGGATTTCTTTTTCATCGCGAGCGCGTTGGTGTTGTCGTCCTCGACGGTTTCTCGAGACATTTTCTGCCTCGAAAGCTCGATCGACAAGACTTTACCGTCTAACTTCCCGATGCCGGTGGAGACTAATTTCGAGCATATCGAGGCGGTTTCGTGCGATTCAAACTCGACGAAACCAAATCCTTTGGATAAAAGAGATTTACCGTCTGAATTTGGTTTTCGGGCGATTTTGGCGGAGACGAGTCTTCGGTTCTTTCCTCCCGCGCGTTTGCAAAGATTTTCAAAGAATTGAAGAAAACTCTCGTCCGTGGTGGCAAAGTCGATGTTTTTCACGAAGAGAACTTTAGACTTTTCTTCCGGATCCTCCTCGACATCGTCTTTATTAGAGGTTTCTTTGGTGAACTTTGTTCTTCTCTCGTCATTTTCTGTTGCATCATCATCGTCGTCGTCATTCTTCTTCTTCGATGTCTTGAAAATGTCTTTCGGCGCCCATTCGACGTATAACGGAACGTGTCTGTACCTCTTGTACGCTAACCCTTGAAACGCTCTTCGCGCTTCGTTGCTCTCTAGAAATTCCGCGATTGCAATCGTCCGTGTCGATGGTAACACCAACTGACTCAAAGTGCCAAACTTTTCGCACATCTCTCGCAAATCGGACTCTTCGGATTCGTACGGTAAATTTTTAATCAAAATCGAATGTTGCGAACGCGCGATTTTGACATTTTCTCTCGATTCCGCTGCAGATTCGAGCGCGTGGACGTTTACGCCGACATCGCCGAGCTCTTTTTTCGTGTTTGCGATGACTTGAGCTTCACCTAGGGCGACCCGCACCGCGACGTCTTCGGTTTCTGTGCTCAACAAATCGCCTTTGTCCACGCCGTACATCGCGGCGATGGCGGAGAGGACGGTGTCTTGACGCATGAAGAGCGCGTTCCATGCTTTTTTATCCGCCGCGTCCGCTTTGCGCGTGTGCTCTTTTTGTTTCTTGTAAGAGTTTTTTGGGTCGTTCTCGTCGTCGTTGTCTTCCCCGTTGTCGTCGTTTATTATAGTTATCCTCCCGACGCCGCCTAACGTGTTCTTTTCCGCGTTCGTCGGCGCTCGTTTCGCCGGTAATACGTGTAAAATGCGACCTTGGAAAATAGCACCGTCTAACACGTCGATGCATTTCACGCCATCTTCCGGCAACGCGAACGTCGCGTATGCCAATCCTTTGCTCTGTTTCGTCGACTTGTCCACTAAGACGTGCACTGCGGTCAATTTTCCGACGTGAGATTGCATGTGGTCGAATATTTCCTCCTCCGTGCACGTATACGGAAGGTTGCGAAGGAACACGCGACCGGTTTCTTGTAAAGATTCCATGTCCGACGCTTGGACGACTTCGACTTCTTTTATTGTTGCTTTCTCATCATCTTTCGACTTCTTTGATGACTTTTTCTTCTCCGTATTATCGACGTCGTCGTCGTTGTCGTTCTCCAAGGAAAATTCCTTTCTTTCATCGTCGCTACTCTTTTCGCTGTTGTTGTTCTCGTCGTCGTCGTCGTCGTCCGAAGAATTTTCCTCCTCTTCGTCCTCCTCGGAATCCTCTGAATCGCTGCTAAAATTCCCTCTCTTCGCCTTCAAATACTCCATGTCCGAAACCGCGTCGTCTTTCTTAACGTCGTCTGAATCGGAATCTATTTCTTCGCTACTACTACTACCATTATCATCACTACTATCGTCGTTCTCTAAGTCCTGGTACTCGTCGTCGTCTGAATCCTCGTCTGCGTTCCCGCCTTCGGTATCTTCGATGTCGGCGAGTTTCGTTTGCGCGGGACCTCCGGACAGGTAATCGTCTTCTTCGTGCACTAACCCGTCCGACCAAAATTTCGCCGCGAATTTACTCTTCGGGAGCATTAAAGCCATGTATTCTCTCAATTTCGGATCTTCTCGCATTTTCTCCTCCAACATTTTCTCCTCGGGCGATACGAACTGTTCTTTCTTCAGTTTTGCGGCTTTTTCCATCTTAATCCGCTCCCGGACGCCGATAAATCGATTCGGATCTTTCTTTTCCTCTCTGTCCTCGTCCTCGTCTTCTTTATTATTCTTCTTTTTTAACTTCTTCTCTTCCTCTCTTTTCAATCTCTCGTTCGCGCTCGTCCCCGCCGAATACTTCGACCACGAACTCCTTTCGCTCAACGCCGCTCGCTCTTTCCGACTCGCCGCGAACGAGACATCGATCCGACTCGTATCGATGAACGTGTTGTGGAAATATTTCTGCGCTAAGATGGCCATCTGTTCCGTTTTGTACCCAATAAATCCCAAACATCGAGAAGTTTGCTGCTGCTGCTTTCGATGTTGCCGCCAACTGCTCCTCGAGTCGTTATCGTTGGTACCGCCGTGCGTATTTTTAATCACGCAATCGGTCACTTCTCCGATCGTTGAAAAGTGCTCTCGAAACCTCACTTCCGTGTAATGTTTCGGGAGGTTTTTTATGCACAAGCGCGAGGAGACGAGAGGTGTTTGAACATCTCCATCCGATGGATGTTCCGGATTCGCCTTGAAAGTTTCTTCTCGTTGTTGGTCTTCTTTGCCTGCCATTTGGTCTTACTCTTACTCTTAGTATTCTTAGTATTTGGGACGATGCTCTTTCTCAGAACGACGATGATTTTGCGTTTGAGCTTTCACTCTCTCGTTGATCGTATTACTTTTGCGTGCGATAATACACTTCTTCTTTGTCTTCTTCAGTTCTTCTCTTTGCCGGCGTAAACGTCAGACGAACGCAAAACAGAACCGCCGCCGGCTTGGGAAAATGGATTTTTGAGTTCAGTTCTTATATACTCTCGAATAAAAATCTCTCCGCCGCTAGAATTCACCAAAAAGCACGCTCTCACTGACGAGCAATAATACACGTAGCTCTGGGAAAGAAACTCTCGTTCGCGTGGTGTTCCGAGGAGCGTCAGTCAGAAGGCAATGTGAGGGCAGATTGTGAGCAGATTAATTGAAGCTTTTTTTTGTTTAGGGTGTTAGATATATGTTTAGGGTTTAGCTTGTGTTTGTCTCTCTCTCTCTCTCTTCGCATTTTTGGTTCTAAGCGTCACACTAAAAGAAGATTTAGACGACGATAAAGAGGTACGTTGCGAACGTTTTTTTTTTGTGCTTTGCGACTCGCACTGCATTCGATATACTTTTGTAGCAGAGAGAGAGAGAGAGAGAGAGAGAGAGAGAGAGGAGTCTCTCTTTCTCTCGAACGCGCGTATGCGCGATGAGAATCGTTGCATTTCGTTTTTCTTCATCGCGAAAAATGAGAAATTTGGTCGCGAAAAGGACACAAACGCGGACGTCGTTTTGAATCGCTTTTCGGATGAAAACGTATTTTGTTGAGAGAAACGATAGTTTTGGATGTCACCGAACGCGTAATCGCGTTTTATTCGCGTCGCGACGGCGAGTTTGCGCGTCGATTTCGACGAGATTTCGAGAGTCTTGGATTTTCTCTTTTTTAGGACTTAAAGGACTTTGGCTTGAGGGGTCTTGTTTCCTCCTTTAATCTGATGTTTTGATATTAAACGGTTTCTTTTTGTCTCTTTAATACTAACCTCTCATTGTTCAACCTCTTATTATTATTCATCATCACATTATATACAGAAAACAAAAAGAATGAGACTCGTAAAAACGGAGCGTACGCTCGACATTCCGGAAGGCGTCACGGTGAAGATGAGCGGCCGCAAAATCACCGTCTCGGGGCCGAGAGGCGAACTGAAGAGAGATTTCAACCACGTCGCGAAGATTGATTTACACCACGACAAGGAAAACAACATGATTGTCGCGGCGATGTATTTTCCGACGAGTAAAATCACCTCGGCGTTGCGATCGACGTGCTCGAACATCAGCAACTTGTTCGACGGCGTTTTGTACGGGTTCGAGTACAAGATGAGAGCGGTGTACGCGCACTTTCCGATTAACATCAACATCGACGAAAAGAAGGGCGACACGGTGGAAATTCGTAACTTTTTGGGCGAGAAGAGACCGAGGAAATGTAAGATGTTGCCGGGCGTGAAAGCGGAACGATCGAGCGACGTGAAGGATCAAATCGTCTTAACCGGGAACGACATCGACAACGTTTCCAAGAGCTGCGCGTTGATCCACGATTCGTGCTTGGTGAAGAAGAAGGACATTCGTAAATTTTTAGATGGCATGTACGTCTCCGAGAAGAGAGTCATGAAGCCGGATGAATAATAAAAGAGTAGTGGTGTATTTTTGATCCATCGCGGTTTGCGCATAACGCAATCGGGTTAGAGAGAGAGAGAGAGAGAGAGAGAGAGAGATTATTACGTTTTATATCATCGTCGGATATAATAAATTTAGAGGGTGTTTCCTAGCTTAGCAATACTTTTTTTATGACAATTGCTACGTACTGTATGCGGTTGTGTACTACATTCAATTCATATATATCTTTATTTAAACTACTACTACGCGTTTGTGTGCGTTTGAGAGAAAGAAAGGAAGAAAGAAAATTTATATTCTTTTTTAACCCCGAGCCTCGTTGTTGGAAAACCACATGTGTGCATGCGTGATCCAATGAATAAAAAACGACATCATTTCCAAGCGGCTTTTGCGTCCAACGACTCTCGAAAACACTTTCGCAAAAATGATTCGATCCTCTTCCTCCTCTCTCGCGTCTTTCCTGTTCTTCTTTTTCTTTATCCTCAAAGTCGTGGTTAATGTTTCCGCGCAGAAGAAAAATGATTTCTCGGAAACGCTTCGATTGTTGATCGATAAAACACCACCTCGTTCCACGTGTTTACCCACGGACGAATTCGTTCGAGTTTCCGGCGACTCCTTTATTTTAAACAACAAACCGTTCACGTTCGCCGGGTGGAATCAGTGGGAGGTCGTCGAAGCGGCTTCAAACGCGCCACCGCCGTACCGATGGACACCAAAGTTGGGCATAGAACACATCACGAACCAGCTCGATGTGGCGGTGCGAACCGGCTTGAAAGTGGTGAGGATTTGGGTGCATCCAATCACGGAAGGCTACGCTTTAAGGCCGACGAAAACGACCTGGAACGAGAGAGCGTTGAAAGGCTTGGATTTCTTCCTCAGCGAGTGCGAGAAACGAGAGGTTAAAGTCGTTTTAGTCCTCGCGGATAATTGGTACGCCACGGGCGGGATCAAAGAGTATTGCGAATGGTCGAGGACGTGTCGAGATCAGAGCGAGTTTTTTACGGACGAGGAAGCGCAGAAGTACTACAAGGAAACGATTAATTACCTGGCGTACAGAACGAATTCAATCACGAAGCGTCAGTACCGAGACGATCCGACGATTATGGCGTGGAATCTAGCCAACGAAGCGAGAGCGAAAGGCAAGTCGCGAGAGGACATGCGACGGTGGATCGAAGCTTCGTGCGAATATCTGAAGAAGAAAGCGCCGAATCATTTAGTTGCAGTTGGGTATGTGCTATAGGGTTAATTTTTTTCTCAAAGTCTCTTTTTTCACTTCTCTTTGTTGTATTGTTCGCTGACATGAAAAACGTTTTTCTTACTTCTTACATCAAACACCAATCACACGTAAAACAACGTATAGGTATGAGGGATTTAGCGACGACAGCAGACGACGCGACGCGGATTTCATGAACCCAGGGAAAGGAGGTGGTCGTTGGGCCGGACGAGAAGGACAAGATTTTTTGTCGCAAGTCGTCGAGTCTTCGTGCGTGGATTACGCCGGGATACACGTTTGGCCGGACGCCTGGGACGTCGAAACGCCCGAGTTTCAAAAGCAATTCATTTTGAACCGAGCGAAACTCGTAAACGGAAAGAAACCATTCGTTTTGGAAGAGTTTGGTATCATCGTCGGGAAATCACCGGAAGAGAGAAAAGAGGACATGAAGAAGCGAGACATGTATTTCAAAAATGCGTTCGAAACGACCGAGAAACTCGCCAAGGAGAACAAAATCAGCGGCTCGATGTTTTGGCACTTTTACGATGAAAATGTCGGCCCTGGTCGGTTCGGCGTTCGAACGAGCGACGCGTCGACGTGGAAAATGATTGAAAACCACGCCAAGTTTATGGCTCGATTGAGTGGATTGCAAACGAGTTGCCCCGTCGCCGCGGAGAACGACGTTTCTACTCAATCTTCTTCGTAAACCGGTACCACGTAAAACGGGACCAAATAAAATCTCTTTCTACTCACCGTACGAACGACTCGAAACGAAACACATCCAGCCGCTATTCTCCCTGCCATTCTCCTCGCCTCCCGTCCTCTCTCCAGCGCACTCCTCGTTTTCCTCCGCTTCCCAGACGAACTTAATCTCGTCTTCCCCAAACTCCTCTCTCACGCAGTCTTCGTCCAACTCGCACTCTTTCATCGAATACGCCGAGACGATTATCGGCGCGTTCGGGTATCTTTTCAACGCGTATTTAAAGCTCTCCAACCAGGAATCGTACCCCCAAACGCCGGCGTTGAACGCAAACGCCACATCGTATTCTATTTCGTCCTTTTCTCTGTTTCTCTCGTGAAATAAACACCGCTCGCGTTCGACGACGTTTATTCGCGCCGCTTTTCCCTTTGTCTTCTCCTCCTCATCATTTTCATTTTCATCGTCGTCTTCGCTTTCGCTCTCGTTGCTCCTCCCTCTGCTTGTCAAATTCTCATCATCATCACCGAAAACTAAATTCGGTCCAAACAAGCTCAAATTTACGCCGCGTTCTTTGCCCAAATCCTTAAATATCCGTTTAGTTTCCCCGTCGTTTATGCCTTCGCGTCGATCGCAGCCTAAAAGGAGCACGTTGATCGTTTTCTCGCCTTTAAACGCGGTTCCAATTTTGGCAAATTTTGCGCTCAAAACGGGTTCGTTTTGTAACCGATCGAACGCGCGGAGGATGGTTTTCGATCGCGAGGTGAGGTCTAAAGAAGTACTAGTGCAGTCGTCGTTCTTTCCTCTCGCTCGCATTCTTTCTCCTTTGGAAAGCAGCGCAGGTATAACGTGTGTTTAGTAGTACGAGTTTCACATTCTTTTTTGCGTTACGTTTTATGAGGAGTTTCTCTCCCTGTGTGATGTGTGTTTTTACAAGCGCATGTGTGCGTGTGCGTGTATGTGTGTGTTGTGTTGATTTTATGGAGTGTGTAACTCGCCGCCTTCGTATCGCCAACCCGATGGTAATGGACAGTTGTTGTCGAGGAGGTATTGTAAACATTCGAGGTGGTTGTTCTCGTGCGCTCCTTCTACGGCCCAATAGTTCCACGGCGCTTTGGCGGTTTCGCGCAAGTACTTCAAACAGTCCAAGTGGCCGTACTCGGCCGCCCACCGACACGCACATGCGTCATATTTATCAAACTTACGCTCAACAAGATATTCGAGTATGTGAAGATGACCATATTTAGCCGCAAAAGTGGCAGTTCTCGAATCCCAAGGCGCTTTGACTTCTTCGCGTAAGTATTTGAGTACCTCGAGATGACCTTCTAAGGCAGCACATGCACACGCCATCTCATCAATAGGACACTCATTTGCAACGCAATACTT
>JACLAA010005096.1_pt1 | contig 31913 bp, 24 predicted proteins | sample 8027891 | NCBI WGS metagenome assembly JACLAA01 (sample SAMN15724900, study PRJNA655200) | protist metagenome | isolation source: fluorescence activated cell sorting (FACS) single amplified genomes of... | place: Spain: Blaines Bay Microbial Observatory, Mediterranean Sea | collected 2016-01-19 | reverse complement strand
CTCGACAGCCTCATCATTCTAAAATTTACTACTCAGGCTTCTCGTAGTTCTTAAAGTGCGACGGAAAAGTTGAGGCGGCCCAAGATGATAAAGGGCCCGGGTCCGAGTCAAACCATTGCCAGTGTACACCATTTTCGAGCAATATAGGGTACCCGGGCCATGACCATTTTCACTGGCAGCCGTACTAGTACTGTAGTATTCGCTACGCTCATAGACCATTAGACTTGTAAGCTTAGAAATGTAATAAAACAAATATGCACGCACACGCCATGACGAGGAAACATGAACACTCCCCCCGACCTGGTTGCGCTCTCAGTGGCACATGCCAGCTACGATAATCTACTTTTACGTTTAACAAGACTCAAAAAGAAGGGGGGTCAAAATGACAGGCCAGAATATGGTCACGGCCCGGGTACTTCGACAGTCACGGTGACCTCTTCCCCAGTAACTAGTAGTGTCGACGCATCCTTAGAACACCCCGAGGTGTGTCAGTCCCAGGTCCCTTCATCCCCAAAAGTGCGCATTTTTGGATACTCTAAGGAATCCTTGGGCTCCGAGTCTGGCTTCTCTTCCCCTATGGGCCCTAGGAGGACGACACTATCATACTGAATAAATAAATAAAATGCATGCGCATCGTACATAGTGGGCATCTGGTGGCCCTAGCCTGAGAGTGCTGGGGGTAGTGCTCCTGGAAGGGGAAGGTCATCAAACCTCGTTGTAGGTCACAGTTGATGGTTCTGATTATAGTATGATAGCCTGGGCATTTTCCAATAGTATCCTTTGACCATGTCTTAGTGGCAATGCCGACGAAAGGACAAACTATTGGGATTCAAGTGAACTGCTGCTGTCAGAGTCCACCGTGACGCTTTTACGTCGTTCACTCCAAAATATGCCCTAGACAGCAAGTAGTGTAGGTCGGCTCGGCTGTTCTGAGTCGAGTCTTGCGTTGTCGGTGTGCTGTTTGTACTGGCAGTATATTCTGTTGCCGCTTCTAACCATCGACCACGCGTGCAGTTGAAATTTCCCAAATTAATTCTTGCATCTACGGTACGTGTTGTGACACCATCTTGCAATCGTTCAAAAATATGAGCCGCATCGTCAAGCTGACAAAGTCCCATCAATACAACTCCAAGGGCTCGCGCAGCCTGAAAAGTGTGGTCATGAGATGTAAAGTTGCGCAAATAGACGACGCTAGCTGTTGAGATATATTTTCTAGAACCACATCACATGAGGCACAGGCTTTCAGGGCTGCGAGGGCACGATCGACGGCAAGTTCAATCCCATGAGGGTTGGTGAAAAGGTGAAGTTTGCTTATAGCAACATTTGAATACAGTGGTGAAAGGAATTTATCTTCATTATCTTCACAGAGTCTTTGAGAGTCTCCTAGTAAACTACGGGCCTTACCAAACTCTTTCAATTCGACCCAAATACCGCCTGAAAATACAAGTGCATCAACTATGTGCGCTCGGTTGCTGCCCTCGAACAACCCTGATGAGGCAGTGTTGTTCAATTTTTGAAGGTGATCAAAGGCGAGTGAATTGACTTCATCAAGATATATACGGCATTGATCCAATTTTCTGGTAATGAGGGCTAGTCTCGCACCTAACAGCATCCCGCGAATGTTGGTAGGTACTATCTGTATTGCATTCGTGGCGAGCTCGCCAGCAGTGATGACATCACCAGCTGCGACATGGAGCTGTGTAAGGTTGGCATATACAGACGCAATTGCTTTATCAGTACAATGTTGCTCAAGTGCTTGAATGTGGTAAATTTTAATACTTTGTATTTTGGCTCCAGAATAACGACGCAACGGCTCAGAAAGTGCAATAGAAAAACTCTGCCCACATGAATGCAAGGTGCTGAGATCTCTTGTGTTTTTTATTTCATCGGTGATCTCCAGTGCGCAGATGCCCCTTACTCGAACGATGCAGGCATCATCACCATTTCCAATGCGAATGCGCTCACCTATGCGCAAGGCAAGAACGGTATGACCAGTCGTCCACAATTTGCAACAATCGACTGAGTCTAGCCATGCTTCCCCATCCACGCACTTCCAGATTTGACACGACCTTGCGTTTTCACGAGGAGATTTGGCAAGACCGACAGCGAGTAATACATTAGGATCAATTTCCATATCTTCATAATGAACTTCACCAATGAAGTGAGTGCGTCTGCTGCAATCACGCAGGGCTGCCAAAAAGGCCGCCTGGGAAGAAACTATATTATGGAGCTCAAATTGAAGCACACCAGTGTTGTTTGACACTTGATATGGAACTGGAATGCCACGATCACGCCGAAGGCCGGCAGCAGTACAATACGCGTCAACAACTCTTGCAATCACAGCCGGGTCGCGACTACCCATTATAACTCTGCGTTCTAACGACATAGCCAATGCAAGCCAAGTGAGATGGTTATCAGCGTCTGCGGCAACAGCAAGACTTAAGACTTCGTGAGAAGTGTGGAAAGCGTGTGATTCGAGACGCAAAATCCCAGCCAATTGGAGGACCTCGGGTGCGTGAGGCGCTAACGCAAGGGCAGTCTCTGCCGCTTCAAGGGCCATTGGCAAATCACCCAATGCAGCCTGGACCTAGGTCAAGCGCACCATGTCAAAATTACTGACAGGGCAAAATATCACGCCGAGTACTACTTGTGCAAGGCGATACTGCGCCAAGGCAAAACTTGGCGACAATTTGCAGGCTTGTGTATAGTAAGGCATCGCTACCTTCATGTTGCCACTTGCATGGTGGCTACGACCCAAAATGAAGTAGGCCTCGGCTTGAATTTCAGGCACCGTGGTGCCTGGATTGAAATATTCATGGTCGTGGACTAGTAGACACAGGAAACCACAGTGATATGCTCGGCTTGCCAATTTTTCAATCTCAGGGGTGCGTATGATTCGTATTGCTACTTTATGTATCTCATTTTTTGAAAGCAATGGTAATGTGGAACTTAACTTCACTCGCCACCAATTCTTTGAGCCAGGTTCCAGTGTTATTTTCAAAACTCGGGTTTCAAGTGCTTGTTTGTTATTTTGCTCGAACGCTACCCTGATATGTGCGTCAGACTTGAGCAGTGCTCTCGGGTCAGTGTAAGACAGAATGCATGCAACATTCGATTGGGCGTAGCCAACGAACAAGGCTTCTTGGTGCTCCCAGAACATGTAGTTGGCGTGATGATTAAGGGCAACAGAGTATGCAGGATTTAAGTCTCGTGCGCGAATAAGCAATGGTGTCGCTTCATTCCAGACCCCCTGCCTACTCTGGTGCGGATCTTGCAGCACTGCCTATTTGATTTTGAATATATTAAGTATCGCATACTCGGCGCAGGGAACCTGCTGACTTTTTAATGCAGTTCTCCCCAATGCCAAGTTCACTTGCACGTATGAGTCGCAGAAACGCAGTTGCCACTAGAGCTGGAACGCATCTTGGAGAAAGAGCAACAGCACGTTCAAGCGCAGCGAGGGCAGTATTCGTATCTCCAAGGTGGTAAGCACAAAGCCCAATGCCAATACGCACACTTGAACCTGCTGCTCTGGGGTCGGAGCGCAGAGCACGCGTGTATAGTTGTAGTGCATCGGCATATCTCTTTTCATGGAACAAAATTGCAGCCTTCACAAGCCTGGCACTACACGAGATCTCGTTGCTGTTGCGAAGTAATGAATCAGCGTAATATGTCGCATTTTCCAATGCTCGCGCATCACGATGATACTCAGATATCCAGAAGATAGATTTTATCAGCCAGGTCTGTGGGCTCGCGTCAGAAATTTTATCAGCGCGCCCAATATATTCAAGAACTTTTTGTCTCCACGCCTACATGCATAGAAGTCCCCCTTCATCCCACTAAATATTAGATGGACTCGCCTCCCGTGCATCTGTCCGCAACTCGCGTATGAAGTTGTTGGTAGCAGAGGCCGCTAGTAAGTTTAACACACGTAACCGCCCAGCTTCAAAAACTCCTGGTTCTCTTCGGTAAAAGTCTTGCATCTCATACACATCAAACGCTTCGACGACGCCAAGTAAAACTTCGCGAAACTGTTCTTCGCGGCCCTGGTTGTGGTAGGCCACCGCGAATTCGCACCATGTGCGCAGGGGTGCCAATTCGGCACGCAACAGGTTGATCACGTCGGTGGACACGTCCGGCAGCTCGTCGTTGAAGATTTCCACAGTGCTAGTGGAACCGCGCACCGGAATCACAATCGACATATCAACTACACCACTATTCGCCTCCAAGTATTATTAGAACAACTTTTTAACGCTGACGAGCTTGCGCTTTTGTTTGCAATAATAATCTAATAATACCAAATATTTACGAGGAGCACCCCCCTCCCCCACCAGCCCCACGGAATGGTCCGGGGATGTGTGTTACATAGCTCGCCGAGTCACTCTCAATTGATTCAACATTCCCGCGGTGGCTGCGATAAATAGGCGAAATACCCCCCCCTATCCTATACCCTTCCTATACACTTACATCACCCGGGCCCTTCAACTTGAACACGCAACGCGTAATAAACACAGTTCAACCAAAACTACTTAGTGTATTTAAGGTAGCTCCGCGGCAGACTATCTCAGCCGCCGTACTCCCAAAGGTGCGTACTCCTTTGGTCTTGCATTATTCGCAGGTTATGGGCCCACGGTCCTAAGCCTGAGAGATACTCCGCCGTATTACCTTCTGAAATCCTATACATTCGCGAGTGTCCACACTACACTCGTTGGGAGAGAAAGCCCAGCCGTTTGTTAGTATTTTAATAAAATGAGCAGCCCCCAAGCAAGCACAGTTGTTGGCTCCGATGACGACGACTCGGAGCCAGCACAAGTCCCCTCCCCGGGCCAACAAGGGACTCAATATGACGACAGGAAGTTCGTCAAAGAATTATTAGAAGCATGTTCTAATAAACAGAAGAAGTATAACTTCGAAGACTACGTCGTTGAAAAGGGCGAGGTCTGGAAGATGTACACCCGAAAACACGGCAAAAGTGTTGCGTCAACAGGGAAGAAGTCCTACAAGGATGGGTAGGCAAATCAAGGTATCGTGGCAGAAGAACTGCCACGCATAACTTGTTGGTCTTTGAAAGCATGCTGAGAGGTCATCACGCAATAGCAGCAGGAAGACATCCAAGTTTTAAACTTGAAGACTATAAAGCCATTGAACGATATTCTAGACGCACCCGAAGATATCGACGAAAGTAGATGGGTAGCTAAAGATTTCGTGCAATACTATGAAGAGCCAAAGCCCTATCCCAAGGATCTAACTGAGGCTGTGAAAAATCCATTTACCTCTGGTACAGTGTTAACAAACTTTGAGAATGCTGAGCTGAATCAATTGTTCGAGAGACTCGCACAGAGTTATATGGACCCCAATAAACCCTATCTCGGGCAGCGCCCATCGTACACCGCCTGAATACCGGCCACGGGTCGCGCGTCGAAGTAAGCAAGGCGAAACGCGCGGCAAGGACGACCAGGCCGGCGGCTTCCTGATGAGTACACGGGCATAATCATTTATATCAATAGCTATAGTTGGCGCTCGGGGATTCACTTCCTCCCAAGAAACGGGCTATTAACCCTTTAAAAAAAACCAAAAAAAATATCGGGTTTTAAAATCGATGGTTCATTTTGCCTAGGCGATCGAGACGGTGTGGGTTTTGCCAACCTTGTTTTAGAGCGCCAAAAATAAAATCAACGTCGACTATTGCGCTCGAACCCCCCTATGAATTTCGAAGTCTCCACGCAGTATTAAGATTCGCAGGGTAATTTAGCTTAAAGAGGACTCATGGAGGGTGTCTCCACATCTTAAATTACCCGACTTGGGGTTGGGCCTAGCTCGCCGTTAGGGTTCTAACCCTAGCCTAGCCTAACCTGCACCCCCGTTATGCAAGCGACTGAGCAACTTTCAAACTTAGTGTTTTTGCAATTCAATTTTTCTTCAAGTTGAACGAGTTCCTTGCGCGCTGTTTCAATGCCGGACAAAATCAAATTTTTCATAGAATTGCCTTCTGCTCGCTTCACGTGCTTGTCCAGTTCAGCGTGTTTCTCGCCGTAGAAGATGGCTGATTCTCCGATAATGCTTCTCACCTCCCACTAATTTCTCGCGCACCGCCTTATCTGGCTAACTCGGCTGTCCCTGAGCGTTCCACTGGCTATGGTGTTTCTTGGGCTGGCCCGGCGTGGCCCCATTGCCCTCAGGTGCCCCCGTTAGGCCGAAACGGCGTGACGGAGAACCAACTTCACCGGGCCGTAGCTCGCGCGCGAATCCTAAATAGATCCACTCGTGGGGACGCCCTGGCGAGTTGGCACACCAACATTTACTTTGTGTATAGCCCGCCCTGGAAAATAGGGACAGTCGGCATTTGCTTCGATTGCCAGAGCCTGCTTTGTAGCCTTCAACAATTGTTTTTTGAAAGGAACAGCAGTGCTTGATTCAAGTTCGCTTGCTGAAGGGCTTAGCATCACTTTTGATCGCATGAATATCTCCGCTACCTCCGCTATATTCAATTCAGCATTGCAGAGAAGCACGACAGCCGCAGTTGATAAGTTGTCACCCTCCCACACCCTAGTTCTGTGCTCATAGACATCAAGCACAATATCTAGCGCTTTAGATAAGCACTTATTTCGGCAGTTCAGTGGTTCTTGGTTGTATAGCAAAATAAGAATCGTGAGAATAGGTCGAATTGCAACTGTCTCTAACTGCGATGTGACGGAACTTAGAGTAGCACTTACTTGAAAGAGCAATTCTGCGCACCAGGGACCATTTGGCCTCTTAATTGCATAATTCCGCTCGTTCGATAAGTTTGCGCGTGGGCTCCGGTGGCCTATGGGACACACAAAGCAAGTGATGAATAAGTCCAATGCATCAGATAATGAGAGGGCAGGAGCGTGACAATTAATAAGCACGAAGGAAATGCGCACAATTGCTTCAACAAACTCCCTGTATGATAGTGATCGACCAGCAAGTTTCACTCTTGCTTGCTTATGGCTTGAACTGAGAGTGCCTGCATTGAGTGGGCACCGCCACCCCGGGCTGTCGCTTTGCTCTGTATCTTTACATTCGCTTCTATGTTGCAACATGGCAGAAGCGACTGTGCTTTTGTGTTGGCGGAACAGCCTTTTTAGGATGCTCTGGACTAAACTTTGAGATAGAGTGGGGATGATCTTAGTGTCTTTGCAGAAAAGCAGAAATGAAGATGAGGTCATTGTGGGTAAATGTCCGCCAGGCCTACCATGTTCTAACAAAGAATACCTGGAGTATGCTCCTCTCAAATCAGAATTGTGTCGCAGCACTATTCTCTGAAGCCGCAATTGTTCGTGCTTAGCCAATGCCGCATCTTTGCCAACTTGGTCTTCAAGATGCAGATATACTTGAGATTCAGCCGCACAGGAAGCAAGCTCAGGTTCCGATTTTGTAAAGCTTTGTGAAATCCGATCCGAATGAAAGGTGCCACTACACAAGGCGCCATCATCTCGCATAACTACTCCCATTCCTTCTTTTTGCCCCTGAACCCAATCGCCCAAATAACGTGCACCATTTGCATAAGAAAAGGTACCTATTCCGTGCCTTTGGCCAGCTTTCCATTGACCAAGGTAACGATTACATCCTTGCTGGGCAGATTGGGCTGTATGTCCTTCAGCCAGATCAATCCAGATATGCTCACCATTGCCGTTTTGTTTATCATCACACCACTCACCCTCATAGTATTCCAGTCTATGCCGCCACAGCATTAATCCCGCACCACACTTAACATCCTGATTCCACCCCCCCTCATAGTAATTGCCGCTTTCATACTGCATTGTGCCATGGCCACTTCTCTTATTGCAACTCCATTCGCCTTTGTAGTAGCAGGAACTATCTATGTTGTAATACAATATTCCTGTACCATGCATGGCCCCGTTACACCAATCTCCCTTGTAGCAAGGGATTCCATGATTCACGCCATGCATTACACCATATCCATGACAAAGTCCGTTCAGAACTGAACCCTTGTAGGAAGACCCATCGGGCCATATGTATTTTCCTTTACCTGTGATAGTATTGCGTGTAAACTCGCCCACAAATTTCGTTCCGTCCGGCCAGGTGTAGGTCCCAACCCCATGCATCATTCCACCAAAGAAGTCCCCCACATATATTGTTCCACGCTCGAAAAAAGCGACCCCATGTCCCTCGAAGTTGTTAGCTCGCCGGCGCGTATGTCGGTGGCTCACTAGCACCCGGTCTGCGACGGATGTGCGCAGATCGCGCATAGCTATACTCTGTCTAGGCGTTACGCAATTGAAGATACTACTGCGTAGACCGTGCCTGGGCCTACGACAAGGCTACGTGTATGCAGGAACATGGGGAAATTTACCCGCGTACCCCTCTCTTGACATTATATATATATGATTCCAACCCGAGTCCCGGGCCTCTGGGGGTGGGGGGCTGATTTCAGTCGGACTCCGAGTCGCCCCGGGCCGGGCCGGGTCCGAGTCACCGTGACCGTGACGGCCCGGGCCCGGGTCCACTGGCAGATTTATACCCCGGCCGGGCCCGGGCCTGGGCGGGGGTCCGGGAACTTCGTGTGGGAACTCCTCTTGGGGCCTAATAGGGCTCACCAACTTTTGGTGGGGATTGGTACGATCTCACTGGCAGGCTCAACCGTTGTGACCGCTGCCACTGGCAGTGGCAGGCGCTACTAGCTGTTTCTGGTGCTCCGTCCGAGTCCGCAGCCCAGACGCGGATGCGGCGGACCCCGAGGACTATGCGGACGCGATAAGCGCTTGGCATTTGAGGGGGGCTGCGCATATAGAACGCAGGCGCTGAACTCGCCGGCCTTTCTCCTAAGACGGCAAATCGTTATGAGCGGACAATGAGACCAGAAGCGTGATAATGAGGTCGTATGGGACCATAGTAAGCGCTCTGTGGCCTTATTTTTTCAATTTGGACCGAAGGCCCCGCGAAGGCATCCCGAGCGCCGTGTACGGCGGGGTAAATGGGGGCGCTACGGGGTTGCGGACCTCCGTAGCGGCCTCAGACCCAACCGAGGTGTTATGTGCAAAGTACGAGGCAGCCTGCCTGGGCCGGGCCGGACTACTGCCGAACGAACTACTCTCGCACCGCGGCGGTCGCCGAGAGACAGTAATCAATCTGTTTTTCTTGTGATGAGGTCACCTCCCGACGCCTCAAAGAGACCTCAGGTCACATGCCTGAGGGCCAGTGAGAGAATCCCCGGCCCACGGCACGAGACCTCTATAATCGAAAGACTAATTCAAGTTACTAGTAGTTGACCATTAAGCCATACCGCCGCCGCCGCCAGAAGTCAACACTGCATACGTGACCTGCAGTACAAGAAGAAAATATCGAACGCGGCGGCATGCGGCAAGGCGAAGTGAAAAACCCGTGATTTCGGAGGCCCAAAATCCGAACTCGGGCCGAAGGCCCGAGTTCGCGAAAATTTTCGGATCCGAAGCTCCGAAGAAGGGTAAAAATGGACCCGTGGGAAGAGGAGACACGGGCGCGGGACGCGGGTTCGTGTCGTGGGGCCTTCCAGGGCCCGACCCCGCGGCATTGAAAGGTGCCACGGGACGGATAGGTAAGATTCCGACCTATGTAAAGCGGTCGCGGGCATTGAAAAGTGCCCGCTCCTTCTCGCCCAAATTTCGCGCGGGACGTCGACGCGTCTCCCCAACTCCCTCTCCCACGTCCACTAACCCTGCCAACGTGTGCCTAACCCGTCCGGGCGCCCCAGCGCCTCCGCTTGAGCCGTTTTTGGGAGTTCGGATTTCCGAACATCCGAAATCACGGACCTGCATTGAAAAACCCGTAATCAACCTTTGTGAGTGCGCTGCTTTGCTAGGAGTTGACAACCGGTCAGATGTTGAGATATTTCCTATTGCTCGGAGGTACAGAGTGTCTTGTACCCCCGTATGTGTCACAAAGGTCGAATGATGTTGGTCTCGTATCACAGCGAAATTGCCGGAAGCGCAGTAGCGGCCGAGTAGTCTTACTTGGGAGTGGAATACCTCCTGAGTATCCGACACACGACGGTCCTGTAGATTCGGGCGGTGGCCCAATACTCAAAGGAGTGATTCTAGGTGGTGGATCATTCGGCTTGGCAATGGCGCACGTGCTTGGCCGTAAGGGTGTTGCTGTAACGCTACTAATGCGAAATAGGTTAGATGCTGAGACGATAAACATCAACCGTCGGCACCCCAGATACCTGAGTGACATCGAGGTACCTGTTCCCACGTGCGCAACAACTGATGAAAAAGAGGCTTTGCGAGATGCAAGCTTCCTAGTGCACTGCGTTCCAGTACAACACTCTCGACGGTACCTGCGGAAAATTGCCAAGTTGGTCCCAACTGGAGTACCTGTGCTCTGCACATCAAAGGGCATTGACCGGAAGAGCCTTAATCTCATGTGCGAAATCTTGCCATCACAGCTTGGTGAAGGCCGGAGCTATGCGTTTCTCAGCGGACCATCCTTCGCACGTGAGATTGCCGAGGGACTTGCTACGGCCGTCGTCGTAGCGTCGGAAGACCGCCGTGTTGCCTTTGACTTCCGTGACCTTCTTGCTTCCGAATCATTTCGTGTCTTCACATCAGCAGACGTTGTTGGACTGGAGGTGGGGGGCGCCGTCAAGAATGTCCTTGCGCTCGCAGCAGGCATGTGTGAAGGGTTGGATCTCGGGACAAATGCGGTTACCGCGCTTGTTACGCGGGGTCTCTATGAGATGCAGCGCATTGCGCTGGCTATGGGCGGCCGTGCGTCAACTATTGCCGGTCTATCCGGTGTAGGTGACACATTTGGTACATGCTTTGGTCCACTAAGTCGAAACCGTAATACTGGCGTTCGCCTTGGACGCGGCGAGCGCCTTGATGACATTCTCGCCGATATGGGTGAAGTTGCAGAAGGCGTCGAGACCGCCTTCGCCCTTGAGCGCCTCATCAAGAAATCGCACAAATCTTATCGTCTTGACCTCAAGTTCCCCATCATATTTGGTGTAGCTGAGATCCTCCGTGGTGATCGCACTCCTCGAGAAGGACTCGAAGCCCTCATGGGATTGCCACTGCGCCCTGAATTTATTGCGCCTGTATCTGATGCACAAGCCAATCGACGGAGACCTCTCATTGTTGTTTCAGACTATGAAATCGGTGATTCAGACGAAGATGACCGGGATATTGACTTCGCCGACTGAGTTTGGACTTCGTGAACTTGAGCCCAGGTATTTACAATCTAGCATGTGCTTCTTCTACATACTCGCAGGCACCCCTTGGGTCTGACATAAACTTCAGATTACTAGAAGTATAAAGCTTCACGATTACTCGCACGGTCACGGCGCTAGTAGTAGTAGGCCCGAGCGGTCCGAGCTTGATGGATAACTTGGAATTTCAAGTTCTCAAGTGGCGGTGTCCAGAATAAAGTACGCGCTCGATACCGCACTGGCCTCGACCCCCTCGGGCCCCCTCTAGTAGACGGGGGGTGACACCGAACCCCAAATTTGCCGTATCTCTATAACTAGACGTCTTGGCCGCGGCCAAATCGAACCGGGGGGGGGCTGGGTACCCCTCTAGGACGTGACCGAAACGGGTAAGCGAAACGATTAGGTTTGGAAATTTTAGTGGCCTGCGAAGGTCGCGCGAGTGGCGTTTCGTGCCGCGTCAGGCGACCTACCTGGCAGCCCATCGGGTACCCGGCCGTGCCTACGCATCCACCCCACGCCATAGGTACCCAAGCCCCCCTGGGAGACCAAAATACCAGCATAGAAGCGAGTTTTGATTTTTCAGTCCAGAGGTCCCTGAAATACCCGCACGTTAGGCCCCAGATGGGCAACTTCGCGACCGCGTCTCGCCGCGAAAGTGACCCCTTCCCCCCAGCCCGGTCTCGGGGCGTTCAAAGGGACCCTTGGGGACCCAGTAGCCAAAATCGGCGCCGGCCAAGTGGCTGGGAACTCGAATCTCAAATTAGGAGACACCCCGGGCCGTTCTACTAGGCTCTACCTAACGTCACGGTGCCAGTGTGCCTCAGCCTGCCAGTCACGGTGAGGTTACTAGTACTAGTAATTAAAAAAGGAAGACCTAAAAATGAACAAGCTCCCGGCCTAAGAGCCTTCTCCCTGATCAGTCAGGATACCCAACCGGCCCGGGAGCTTCCGAGTCGAAATAACGGGAAGATAAATAACTTGAAATAACACTGGCAGGAAAGGAAGACTCCGAGTCCGAGTCATGACGAGCAACACTGGCAGTGGCACCGACAACCTGCTGAAGCTATGCCCTATTAATAACCATAGAAATTACAGTAAGGAAACAATGACAATAATGCGGGTGCGAGAAGTTTCCTTTCCTGCCTTGAATCAACAAGCCTGGCCACATTAGTTGCGAGGCGCTTTGTGGCATTTATAGCAGGGGTATTGAACTGCAGCAGCGCAGACGCACAACTTGCAAGGAGCGAGTAGGAAGAAAAAAACACAGCATTTTGGAGTTCAGATTCTAGAAGCATATCCCCAATTTCACATGAAACTCCATCAACTCCACGATCGAATTCAGACACAATAAGCATTCCATGGGTAGCGTAGGTGAGGAGCCTGAGCACTTCAACAATGCGACGTCTCTGATGTCGGTGAATATTGATACCGACGGTGGCTTGTCCAAGAATGTTGTCTCTCGCTTGATGAAAGTAGCCTTCGGCGATGACTGACCTCCACCCAGCATTCTCAAGAATGGCCAAGACCCGTGCTCGCCTTGTGATTGTGATCCCGCCGATATGAATGAAGTCAACATTGCCTCGGAAAGAAAAATTCCTCTCCATTGGCTGCGTGGAGACACCTATAGGTTTAAGGAAGTTACAATGTCGCCCTGCCCTTTTTGCGAGGTCGGCATTTTGGTACGAGTACTCAAGCCATGGATAGCTCGCGCCAATGGGATCAAGGGCAACGAAAGCCCGGTAGTCATCTACGGTGACACCAAGGAGCGCCCTTCGTGGCGGCATTACTAATGCAGCCTCTCTGGCAAGTTTCCCGGCCACTACCACAGCTTCATCTCCTTGTTGGTCTTGAGCCGCTATTTGTGCAGCAACGAGAGCTTTTGGCTGCGAGCATAGTATGAGTTGTTCTAAATTTACGAGAACAGCAGTTCGAGGAAGAAGGTTTGCCCAAGTCCTATTCATTAAGTTTGCATTCAATACTAAATGCTGGCGCTCAATACAGTCGGGCACAAAATTCAAGCATGCTGAAGCGTTGGCAACTATAATGTCCTCAAAACCAAGGGAAGCGAGGCCTGTTTTGAGAGATACACTCACGTCATCCAAAATATCATTGCAGTTGAAATGATCAAGACAGGTTATGGCCCATGTAGCAGGACAGTTCTTGGAGCTTCGACTCAGTCTCACAGCGTCGCCTGCAAGTGAATCATCAACAACACAACTCTGTCGCAGTGTGCGCAAATAATCTCTCTGATTCATGCGCATCGACTGGGCTGTATCAGGACCGACCCCAACCCTGGAAAGCTCGCATGCCTGGCCATTTGCGAAGGTGTACGGCCACGGCGAAAATCGGAATAAGGTTACTAGACCCTATGATTGACAATTAGCATTTCGACAAGCAGAACGGCGCGGGAGCTCCACTGGAAAACGAGATAGCATCACTGCACATGACAAGGTGAGGAGGACGAGGTTTTAGTATACATTATTAGATCGACTGGATTAGATACGTTTACTACTGCGATACCTTTACTCGAGTCATGCTGCCGCAGGTATGCTACAATGCTTACAGACTGACAACTCGAGCGGTCGGGTGCCAGTACTTGGCCCCACTCGACCTATTTGAGCACCTAGATAGACGACCCGAAGCGTCCGGAAGACCCCAGAACTTGACTTGAAGTAGGCCCGGGAGTCACCGTGACGGTCACCGTGACCGTGACGGCGTGCCAGTGACCGTGACGGTCACGTCACAGCGGCCCTGTCTCGGAGTTCAAGTTCCCGACTCGGAGTCACTGGCAGCCTCAGGCTGAGTCACTGGCACGGGACAAGGCCCACTGGCACCCGCCGGCGGGCCGGGGGGTGCGAATGATCGCAAGACCAAAGGGCCCGGGCCCGGGGTACGTACCTCAGGCTTTGGGACTCGGAGTACAGCGGCTGAGACCGTGACCCGGATGGTCCGCCGGTGGCCGGATGTTATACGGCACTTTCATTTCTAAAGGGAGCCTGAGACCCGGCCCGGGCCGCCGGCCCGGGCACTTAGCTACCTTAAATTACACTATCTGCTTGAGTAAAGGTGTATACGTAGAATCTTCCGAGGTCAGGGGGGGGGGCTATTTCGCCCTAAATCCCAGGAGGCCCGGCTCTTACTGATAGCCGGACACTGGCAGTACGCTTGCTAAATTCGGCTAAACAAAACGCCGATTTAGGGCCTCGCGCAGAGCAGCAGCTTTTCCAAGGGCACTCGCAGACCGCCGAGCCGGCTAACTCTCATGCCAGTGCGCGCTCTTTTGCGCCTGGCGCGGACGAGTTCCTAGGACCTCCACACGCGCTGGCGGCACAAATTCGGACTAGTAGTACATACGGTCAATCATGGCATCGCTGAGGGAGGCGTCGCTTTGGGCCACTATGATCATGTCAAAAGCGCGTTAGAAGGCGCGTGGGATCATTACAGGCCACCGGTGGGTACCGCCGAAATCGCACGGGAAAATATCATTAGGCCCGGGCGTGTCTACCCATGACGTTGGGGGGGCGGGAACTACGGGAGCATTTTAAACTCACAATACGGAGCTCCCTTGCTGAACTTTTCGAGCCCTGCCACTGCTGTGCCATTGCTGTTCATCTCACACCCGACGGGTCTTGATGAATATATATATATAGCGCAAAATCTCCCATGAAATGTCGGACTAAGGCTATCCGTTGAGAGCAACGGCAGCCCCTACTGAACTGATCGTATTTCTTTGCCCTGCGACGACGGTAAGGTATATCAGTAGACTCCCTGTAATCGTGGACGCACCATTTGCCACACTTGCAAAATGTTGTCATCTGAGACGGATGCCACCACCCAATCTTGCATTGGATTCCAACTTATGTCAGAAACTTTGTCATTGTGTCCACCGTGAATAAATAAGAGTTCTTCTGGGCACTCACTGTCCACCGAAATCGTTGGGTGCATTCCGACTTTCGTGAGGTCCCACACTCGGACACGCCGATCTGCTCCGCAAGAGGCGAGCAATGAAGCATCAAAAGGGGCCCATTGTATCTGGAATACCTCTCGACTGTGTCCATCTAGCCTGTGAACAGCCCCGGAGGTATTCCGCATGTCCCATATTTTTATACATTCATCGGCTGAGCCAGTTGCCAATACAAACTCGTGATGCGGATTGAAGTTTATGGAATGAATGTCAGCACGATGCGCATCTATCACTCTGATGAACGGGTCAGCTGAGCCTTTCTTTCGTGTATCCCACATCAGTATCTGCCTGTCATCGCCTACTGAGCTAAATAGGTGCGGACTGTAAGCGTGCCACGCCACGTCCTCAACCACATCACCATGACCTTTCCAGGTGTTAAGAGCGGGGACGTTGGTTGTACTTGTTTGGTTTATATCCCACAAACAGATGCTGCAATCATCGGATCCACTCAAGAGCTCACCAAGGACATGTGGATTCCATGAAAGGCCATAGCCTTCCTTTGTATGTCCCAGACATCGATGCTCTGGACAGAAGTTTCTGTCTCTGGGTAAGGATGGATGCTTAGATATATCGAACACAAAAACATCAGAGGATGGTGACTTTGTCGCTAAGATGAACGGATTTTGAGGCATGTATCTAGCACTACGAAGGATTTTTGAAATAGTTGTCTACTCCTCTGATGAAAATGCGCACCGATTTATCTCCCCTTCGTGATTAATCTTAATGTTGATTTCCATCTTGCCGTGCGTGTCACCTTTGCAAGAGGTCAGTAGCAGTGAGACGTGACTTCAAGCACCTTTGGCATTCAGCTCTTCTGTCCCGGGGTCACCGTAGTGAGGCAATCTAACAGATGCTATCATCAAATAATTTGGTTCACCAAGTGATGTATGCGTGCCCAGCACCAATTTGTTAGGCAGACTTGTCGACATGTTGCTGCACAAAAATTAGTTGCACGACGATACAAGATAAGGCAGACTACTCACGGGGGGGTGTCTGGGATCCATTGCACGGTTAAGGAAGGCCACTCGAGCGCATGAGTTAGAACGAGATCGTAGAGAAATGGTGCGTTTTTCTTCCATACCTTGTACTCCTCATTGACCACCTTTGCGTTTATTCCTGTCGGAGGTCTTCCGATGGTGCGTACCTTCATCCGTAGCTCGTCAGCCTCCATTTTTTTTTGTTTAATTCACGCATAAATTTACTAGTATGCATACATGTATGAAAACCCGAAGGAGAACGAAATATATGTTCAGAACTCACCAGCTTTCCCCTGTAAGTTTGATGACAAGACAGACATTAATTCGGCACGGGCAACTGCCGCGTGCGGAGTCGGAACGGTTATTACACCGGTAAACCCAGAAACTGGAGAGAAAATGGGGCCCGACAAAGTATACAACTATAATAATAAGGTCGAGCTGAAACTAAAAGATGGTGCTGGAGGAATCCCGTTCTTAATAGACATTGGTGCAAAGGCAGCCAGGGAACTTGTACGTAAGAAAGGTGCACGCCTTGTCAACTTTTACACAGGCGAAAAATATAATCACCGAAGAGACCTACAAGCAGTAAAGAATGGCATGTACAGCAGCTTCAAACATGGACAAACGATGGCCAAAGGCAAATCACTTGTACAGTCGGAAGCTGGACTGGAAAATGATATCAAGACAGCTGCCAACGCATATAAAGATCAGTACCATGCTTACAAGTTGGGGGATTTTCGCGAGGCGAGCCGAAATCTGGAGCTGTAAGACCATCCCCTGAGTGGATGTGTAAAGCTCTCCGGAATCAAAGCAAACCAGCTCAATCTCCACCACGTGTGAAGCCCAAGAATGAGGGGGCTGCGCACAGTCCACGCGAAAAGACAGTCATACTACTATGCAATGGCCTAGGCACCGAAGCATTCTTTAACCAAGGCTACGGAAGCTTATATCCCTTGCCACTAAAGCCTATAGCGTTTTGTGAGAGGCAATCAGACCTTTACGAGTTTAATTGTAAGTCGATGCCCGAAGTACGCCACAAATACAGGTGTATGCGCAAATTTGCTAAGGCAGTAGCAACTAACGCCCGCGTAAGAAAAGAACTTACAGGAGCTGATATCATGGGCATTACAGCCCCATGTCAAGGGAGATGTAAAGTTCGTGATGAACTAGACATTCCGAAGCATGTGCAAATGAAAGATGACGACCTATTCTTATTGCAACTGGAAATAATAGACCTGTTAAAGCCAAAGCGGATCTTCTCTGAGATGACTCCACCAAATAAAGACCATTTCCAAGACCATGCAGCGGTAGCCCGCAGCATAGAGGACCTAGGATATGAGGTAGAGGTCACAGACGAATTTCCAGCCGATTTATGTGGTGATTACCAAGGTAGGAAGCGCTGGATCCTCATAGGGAGACGGAAGAACGGGCAATTGAAGCCATTTAAAATGTTTGATAAATTGCAACGACTTCCTAAGCCATTGAATGATATTCTAGACGCACCCGAAGATATCGACGACAGTAGATGGGTAGCTAAGAGTTTCGTCCAATACTATGAAGAGCCAGAGCCCTATCCTAAGAATCTGACTGAAGCCGTGAAGCATCCGTTTACCTCCGGTACAGTGTTAACTAACTTTGAGAATGCTGAACTGAATCAATTACTCGAGAGACTCGCACAGAACATAAACCCCGATAAACCCTATCTTGAAATCGGACCTAATACACCAAAGAGTATTTTGTCAAATCCGTTGATCAGTCGTACTTACACGTATATTCACAATATACTGCAGAGATGCAGTGCAGGTAACGATCATGATACATACTATGTGGATCTGGGCAAAAGGCATCACTGCCTCAAAACTGCCCTAGACAAGCTACCAAAGCGTACTCTTGGTGACATAGCAACGTTTCAAGTGGGATTTTATTCCGGGGGAGGCCTTAGGATAAAGGGGACAAAACGCTCACAGCCTGAGGGTTGGTTCCGATTTGATGATAAGCAGCCTGCTGAACCCGTAGCTAGCATGGTCAATATTTGCCAACGTGTTTATTTCCCAGGAACGTACGTCCAAGGGAAATTTGTGGAACACGATCCCTTCGAGGGCAGTTGTTTTACTATCACGACACTTAGACAACATCGATCAATGCCCACGGAAGCAGCACGCAATGCAATTCTCAAATCAATAAATCACTTTGCACCAGGTACAGTAGTACATGGAGCAGACGGCCTATTAGATTATCCAGACCCATACTTCACTCTTGAACGAGAAAACTTGGCTCGATCAGCATATCTAGGTCATCTACATACCGGAACCCGTAAAGGCTACAAGGTATACAGTAGATGGAGAACGTGTCCTACTTTCACAGGCTATGCAAATGTTCTAATATGGGACAATCGCGACCCTACTTGTACAGGAGTTAGACTGCTCACAAGGCGCGAAATCTTTAGGTTAAACAACTTCCCAAGGAAGATCGTTGATTTTCTATATCAAGTTGGAGATAGTGCATATAAATACGTAGCCAATGCCATCCCTGCCGGAATGCTTCACACAATTTACAGCACAATCATTCACGACCTCGACTTCCTAGATTATGGGGGAGAACCCAGCAAAGAAAGAAAGAAAGCAAATCATTTCTCTTGCCACTTCGCCGCTGCGACACAGAAGTCTCTGTATAATGAGTTCGCAGCAATGGCAAAGAATCTTAGCTGGAATAAAAGTGAACCAAAAGATTTGTTGACCAATAATTGTCCAGCAGGTGTCGGAAAACATTCAACCACTGACTATGACAGTGATGATAGTGACATGCCACACCTAGCTGGAGCAAGCAGCTCCGAGTCCGAGTCCGAAAGCGAGTCTGAGTCAAAGGCAAAGCCCAATCCAAGAAAGAGAGGCACAGCAACCTTCCGTGCTTGTCCAGCCATTAAAGTTAATTCCTCTGCAAGAAATGTGAAATATGACAAAGTCAACATAGACATACGAAAGTCGCACCAGCTACCTCCGAGCAAAGCAGTCAGAAGAGCTCAGAGGGTCTCCAACAGGAGAAAGCGTTCGTTACAGCGGGCATGGGACTTTCACAGAAAATTCCATGTTGATCCAGTCCGTACTCGTTATGCTTTGGAATGCACAGCAGGGCATAATCTCCTTGAGAGCGATTTGCAGCATAAGATTGCATGTATTGATTGCATAACAGGCAAGCATGACCGTGACGTAAAACGGAAGCACCATAAAGATGAGCCGGCTAGAAAAGGGCATACATTAATGCCCGGTGAAGGCTACTCACTAGATGGAGCCGACCCAGGTGTCGAAGGCATCAAAGGTTACCGCTACGTTATTATGTTTGTGGACATTACGTCTCATAAACAGATAGCCTATTACGTCAAGGACAAATCGGCAATGTCATTGAAGGAAGCAGTTGAATATATTGTCTACTATTCCGACAAGATTGCTGGCACACGACTCAAGTACCTGTATGGGGACAAAGACTCATCGTCTCTGGAGCACCTTCAAGATGATGGTTTTGGTGACTTCCGTAAGGAATTTGGCATTCACTTTGAATTTTCCCCTCCTTACGCTCACTGGAAGAATCAACGAGCTGAGAAGTCAATTCAGACAGCTAAAAGAGGTGTTCGGGCAAGGCTACCAGCGTTAAGGGGAGTCAGGATCAAGAACAAGATTCTGTCCTATGAAGATTGCCTATTATACTGGCCGTACGCCTGGGAGCACTACATTCAAACTGAAGGCTGTATGCCATCAATCCCGCTAATGAAGCAGACAAACTGTAAGGTGACTACCAATCAGGTATTCAAGCAAAGTCAGGATCTAGAGCAGCTCCGGCTGCATCCGTTTGGAGAGCCTGGCTATGTACTTCAGGAAAAGAAGAGTCGAGGAGGTGCCTTACTCCCTGTACGCAGAAAAGTATACTTTGCATTCAATGGTGAGTTAAATCCTCTCGTAAATAAATTCTGCAGCAGTGTTGACTCTGACATTGTCATTCAAGCCCGTAATGGTGAGTTACAAACGACATTGAAAGTTAAATACCCTTACAATGACAGCGACTTTATTGGAAGTAAAGGACTCATCAGACAGGTTCGTGAGAAAGAAATTGCGGCAGATGATGAAACGTCCAGTTCCTCAAGCTCCTCGGAGGATGATAGCTCCAGTGGAACTGAAGAAATGGAAATTCCGCTTGAAGACCGCAATTACGATTCATTCTCAGATGAGTCGGATCAAGACAGTGACAACGTAGAAGAGCCATCTGCTGATGAAGAGGCCCAAGATGATCAACAAGCCCCCGGCTACTGTGCACCAGAATCTACCTCTGATGTGGAGGTACCCGATGCTACAATACAGCAGCCTGGTTCTGCACCTGCCGAAAAGCCAATTGATCGTCCTGAATTTGTTTGCCAACAAAATAACCCAAAGAAACCTGGATCCAAATCGTACGCTCGATATGATCGCTATAAGTCAGCTACAACGAGAAAGGAATTTCTTGAGTTAGGCGGACTACCAGCAGACCTCACTCATGACAAGGCAAGGGGCTTTATTCGGAGAGTTGATGCCAATGGCAATATTATTCTCGCTGGGGATCAGCAGCTCAAAGAGCCCGACTTTAGGAACTGTCCCAACTGTAATGAATTGGTCAAGTTTCGTAGGCGGAATTGTCCGTTCTGCGGACATAAGATGAGTGAACCTCGCAGGCCGCCTGAATTCTCAGACGACTCCGACGAGGAACGCAATGTCGAAGTCCCAGCTCCACCGCGAATGCAAGAACCACTGGAAGAGGAGCACCCCCCAGCAAAAATGAATGTTATCAAGCCCAGATTCAAAGCGTGCAACTCTGATCTGGACGTGAATACGTATGTCAAACACTACCAGCACCCAACAAAGGGGACCATCATCGCTTATAAGAATGGAGATGGTACCTGGACTACTGGTACTGTGGTTAGCGGTTATAAACCGCAGGACAACATGTATGACAAGCTAGATGGCGGTGCTAGAAGTTATAAGCTTAAACAAGCAGACTTGGCTGTAGTTCACCGACATGGTGCAAGGAAAATCGCAAAGCAAACCGACCACCTGAACAGCGTAAATGTACGCCGTAGGCACTATGGTGATTGGTGGCGGATCCTGAGATTGCCACCACACAAGCCAAAGTCAAACCTGTTGAAGTCTCTGTTATTTGTACTACCCTGTCTAATGCAGCTACATACCGCTAACGCAGAAATTCAGTTTAGCAGTGACGGAAAATTTGCAAATTCTGTCAGGTCCAGATCCCGTGCAACTAAATATAAGGATGCAGCAAACCTGCAAGAGTACTTTAATAGTGGCGCGACAGTATCTGATTACAGGAACGATGTTTCACGAGGTGTGTTTCACTTTCGTGACACCCAGTTATGGGATTTGCAAGCTAATAGTGCGGCCAATTGGTCCACACTCGGCTCCGGGGGAGAGGAGGTGACGCGCGATTACTTCCGAAATTTTATGCTAAGTTTCACCAATAGAAGCCAGCGATGGACCAAGTCTGATCACCGCAAGATCAGACGCCAGTATGAAGCTGATAGACGAGATGCAAGACTACTGCACCTGACTCACAAGCAGTACTTCGCAATTAAGTACCAACCCGAGTCCCTCATACATGCTACAGGCCACGAGAGTCAACACTTATATGGGAACCTTCAAGACCCACATGAGATGCTCAAAGATTATTGCCTTTTGTCAAGTAATCCGGAGACCTGGAGCGACGCCTACAAAGATCAAGAAGACTATTCAATGATCATTGGGGACATTACGAGCAAACATCAATCTGAACTACTAAAAGCTGCACGCCAGTTGCCATGGGATGACGTCAATAACGTTAACCGTACGGACGTCATGAATCCCGGACAAAAGTCCGTTAAGTCTTTTGACCTCATGCGACATTACCGCAAAGGAGCTAAGTTCAGGAAAATGTACGACACTATTATGAATATGCTCAAGTCGTCACTAATTGACTTTGACAAGCATGACTACGACTCAATTCAGGTCAACTACAATGAAGCCATGGCAGAACATACTGATGACATAAATAAAGGTCATAGCCTATGCTTTGCAGTAGGAAATTACGAAGGAGGTGAGCTGTGCATAAACACTGGGGAAAACGTTAGATGTTTTGATATCAACGGCAAAATCCTCAAGTACAACGGGAGAGTCCCACACAGTGTGAGTGACATACTCAATTCTGGGGGAGAGAAACGCGAACGATACAGCTTTGTTATCTACAAGCGAGTTAAATCCAGGGTTACACACCCAGCCTCTCAATTGTGGTTGCACACGTCCGTGATACAGCCAGGCAAGGGTGGCATCGTTGTAGAGAAGGAGCAACTGCTGGACCTTAGGAAAATCCCACAGGAGCAACGAGCTGACATGTTAGACGCTATATGGAAAGAAATAAAAGGGCTAGTAGACCTAGGTACGTTTAGTCTAGAACCACTCCCAGCCGGCCAACGGGCTCTGGACTCAAGAATAGTCTTGAAAGTAAAATACAGAGCGGATGGTTCATTCGATAAAAACAAAGCTAGACTGGTAGCTCGAGGTTTTCTTGCCAGGATGGGCACAGACTTCTTCAGCACGTTCAGCCCAATGGCATCTCTCACGGCCGTTAGAGCAATGTGCTCGTTAGCAGTCTCCCTTGGACTCCCGATCAAGCACTCCGATATTCCGCAAGCATTTATTCAGTCCGATCTTGATTCAAAGCAGTCATATATGGATCTACCCAAAGGTATAAGTTTACGGGACACCGACGGCAAGCTTCACACAACTGTTAAGCTCAAGCGGGCCCTGTATGGACTGAAACAAAGTCCTCAGCTTTGGTCAAAAGCGCTAAACAAATTCTTCATACAAGAATGTGGATTCACACGTGCAAAGTCTGAGACATGTCTTTATTACAAACATCAGGACGGAAAGTTCATCATTCTACTCTGTGAAGTAGATGATCTTGTGTACACGGGTGACCCAACCTTAGTCGCACAACTCGAGCAGAAACTGATAGCTAAGTGGAATGTCAGCCAATCAGAAGATCTCAAATCATTTCTAGGGATAAATATCCACTATGACAGGACGCGCGGCGTCATGCATTTTGATGTAGCGGAGAAAATCAAGAAAATATTTGATGAACGACCTTGGCTAAAAGACATTGGCTGGTCCGACACACCTATGGAGACCAACCAAAATAAGACTAAGAATAAACGTCTTAAGAAGGCTTACCATGCTGAGCTGATTGCAAAACTGACCAAACCAGAGCACTATGCTTCCGTCGTCGGCGCTGCAATCTTTATATCCACAGCATGTCGACCCGACATCACACAGACTATTGGTCGAGTATCCAGAGCAATGCATAACCCCACCGTAGATGATGCCAACAACGTTATCACCCTACTAAAGTACCTAAACACCACCAAGAACTACAAGTTGACGTTTCGTAGAGAGAATCAACCCATTGTATCAAGGCTGGAAAGTTACGCACTTAAGGACAGGGATATCTCAGAGTTGACTGACAAATGGACAACTTCAGAGACCGTTGGACAGCAACTTTACGGATTGAGTGATGCTGACTATGCAAACAAGCTAGAGCTAAATTTGAAGTCAACATCTGGATTCTGCTACTTTTACCGACACAATTTGATATCATGGAAGAGCAAACTACAACCTATACTCGCTACATCTACTCATGAAGCAGAGCTCATCGCGTTGAATCTAGCTGCCTATGAAGGCATCTGGCTACGTAACATTCTATGCGAATTTAGGGCCGCTATCACAGGCGAAGATGTGGAGAAGTTGTACGATCAACATGATGATGAAGGCTACCACTCAACCATTCTTACCCCCACTAAGATTATGGGTGACAACATGGGCGCCGTGCATACCGCAGGCAACCCTGTTAGTAGCAAACGCAGCAAACATGTAGATGTACGATACTTGAAGATTCGAGAATATATCGAAGCACAAAGGCTGCAGGTAAAGCACGTTGAAGGAACAGCAAACGTAGCGGACTTGTTTACCAAGCCACTGCCCCGGGACAAGCACGCCTCGTTCGTTGAAGCTCTTGGCATCACTACCGAGAAGAAAGACGAGTTCCGATAAACGCGCAAACAGATTTCACATCATGTTAAAGCTCATTATATTACTTGGAATGTGTATGCGTTGCATTATGAAGATTGAATTACGGCTCTACGCCTTATTTCATTACAATCCAAAATACGAAGATATAGTATGATACCTTACCAACTTGAGTTTCTAGTAGGTTTTGGTGACTCAGTAGCTAAACTTGACATTGGACTGATTCCAAGTCATGGCACCAAACAAGATGAAAAAGGAGAAGAAGAACAAACTCAAGGTGGCATCACAGAGTGGAACGGGGCTTGCCCCGGGCTTTACTCCACTTCCTACACCTCCAGCAGCTGAACAAAAGGGGACTGCTGAATCTGAAGGCAAACAAGAGACCAAAGAACCTGAAGATGAATCCTATTACAACTTAGCAGAGACCCTAAGCATGTTGCGTGTCTCACCTGAGACATTGGAGGAGATTGCCTACATTCGCACATCATCTGCCCCGGCCCGGGCACAACGACCCCCCCCTTACCATCTTGGCCACATTTACGGTTCCCGCCCCGATTTCGGTTGCAGTGAGGCTCCGCAGGGTTTGGTATCGTAGCGCAGCTCCAATTGTGGCTTCTAACGGGTTGCACTTGTCCTCAGTCCCGAAAGTCGTCGATTTATTTATGTCGCCGCGTACGCCGAGAACCTCGAATTGGTCTCTCGCGACGCTAAGACGGCCACTACGATACGCCAAGATGACCGTAGCTTCGCCCGGTCGTACCAGGATATCAGCCGCGCGGAGGGCAGCTTCTGCGCACGCCCGGCGAGAGTTTGTGCGTACGAAGGTGGGGATTCGACTGTAGCTGGATCTTGGCGCTACGTGCGTCTTTTTTTATGCTGAAAAGCAGAGTATCCCGCATTTCCGGGCGCTCGGGCAGCCCAAGTGATGCACCTGCTTCAAGTATACGATACGGCTCAATTGCGCGGCTATCCTCCCATCGTGCGGGTGCCAGAACGTATATTCGGCCTTTTCTAGGTAGGCCAGGATGGTAGGGGGGGGGTCGAAGTGGGGCCGGCGCCCGGGCCGGCCCAGTGACTACTAATCAAGACTTATCTAGATCTAGATACAGACTACTAGACTACTAGCACCTGTCCTAGCCTGCTAGACTACTACCAGCTGGTACTTGGATTAGACACAGTAGGGGGGGGACTATGAAACGGCATAGTACACGTACATACGCAGCTACCTACCTACGGTACGGTACCTACGGTACCTACCTACGGTACGGTACCTACGGTAGCCTACATAAAGTAGATCAAAGGTACGAGCGGCGTAAACGGCCGGCCTGTACAGCTCGATTGCGAGCATTTCGCTACTTGGATCGTCTTCTAACTCCTCCATCGTGCCGAGTTACAGCCCGGCGAAGGTTGCGAGAGCATAGTCGCGCCTCTGCGAAGCCATAGTCGCGCGCACCGGGGCAGCGGTATTGCGGCTGCCCAAAGTACCAGCGCGGGCGTCCTACGACGCCTCCACCCACCTGGTATCGACGCCAACATGACGCCGCTGATGAACACGACGGTCTGACGTCAACACGCGGGCACTCTCGGACAGCCATCAGAGAGCAGCCCCACATAGACTTATGGTGCAGTGGTAAGCTCCGTGCGACCGCTCCGACAATGCATACGGGTCACTAGCTCGATGTCCGCGTGCTTTTCGGGTAGGTCTTGACGCTTGTTACTGCTCTGGCGGCAGCCCGCGGATAAGGCCTCGACAGCCTCGACGGAGCACTAAATCGTGGTGTGGAAGGCGACCGGACGGCCAGATGCCTGCGATATCATCCATAAGCATGTCCATGGCGCCAGAACTTGGAAGGATGTGGCGAAATGTGAGTTAGGAGTTCCAGGTCGAGAAGAGCTGTACCGCTACCTCAAAACTAAGCCAAAACTTGCGTCGTTTGCCAGCCTCCTGGTCCGCACACACGAGGTGAATTACTGGGGCTCCAAAACTGCCCTCTTTTGTCGTGATGGGACGCGTTGCCTTGAAGTCGTGGGCGGCCGGGCTAGAGCTCCGCGGTGGTGTTCGTGCGTCGTCTAGAGCCGATTCCGAGAGTGCTGCCTCGACGGGCGGCGCTATTCCGCAACCCCCGTGGGCCCGCAGTAGCCAGAGACCACGCTAGGCACCCCTAATTCCTCGATTACGACTACTCTGTCCGAGACTATCATGATCAGTACACTAAGCCTCGAAACTCTGCTATATTTAGTCCGTTGGACGCCATGCTTGTACCGAGGCATCCGCCGGTGGACGCTTCTCCCCGCTGGCGTAAAAAGGGGATATAGCTAGTATGAGTTGAAGCGCCAGTGGGGCTAACTACGGTTACTATGTCTAATCCTGGTACCTAGGTACTAGTTAGCTGCGCGTTAACTACGGCGATGTCATTATCCTCTGTCGAGGGTCGGCGCGCTGCTGCAGTTTTGGAGGAAACTATTCGTAAATTAACCTTTCTTGAAGCAATTTCCCCAGATATTCTCCAACATCGTGATGAGTTGACGAAATTCGTTGGGGATGAGGTATCACAGATAATAGGAGACCAACGACTGTTAGAGGAGCGCTACGAGGGCTTAATCTCACAACGAAGCAAATTAAGAGGGGTTGCAAACAAATTCAGGTACAAACTCGTGCAAACAGAAATTGAAGGCGTGTCGCGCAGTCTAAGGAATTCTACCAAAAGCCTATGCCAGAATTTGAAAGATAACCCCGACATATCTGGGAATCTATTTAAAATTCAGCGCGAAAGACAAGATCTCATTGAAATCATAGAGCAAACGATCAATGAGGTAGGCACACTTCATGCTTGCCTTGCCCATCTAAATTTTCGTACAGCTTAGGGAGAATGGCTCATTTACAACACTCATCGCGAAGGTTACCAAAGACATAGACGACCAAAACCGTCTTCGGGGCAGCCTTCGCAGAGAAAGGGAGATTTCTGATACTGCCCGGCAGCTCGATAAGGAAATTGCTCAAGAAAAGCTCCGTCATCTGAGACAGGTTGCTGAGCAGCAAGCATTAATCACGCAGCTGAAGCAGCAGCTCAAATCAATCAAATCCAAGACAGCCATTGATGTGAATTCTCTTCAAACCGTGGCAGAGGCACGAACTTGCTCTACGGCAAGAGTCCATAGACAAACCGAACGTTCCCAGGAAATAAAGGCTTCAAGTTTAGAACGGCATCGTGAAACGGAAAAGATGGTTCACGCCTCAACTTTGGAATTTCTTGAGATGAAACAACAAGAATTGGCAAACAAGCTTACTTGGTGGGCAAACAAATATCGAGACGACTATGCTAAGTTGGAGTTGCGCCTCAAAACGCTGACACAGGAGCGAATCTCCAACTTGGATCGACTGACTATCTTGAAGAAACGAAGAGACTCTGAACTAAAAGCCGAGCATTCTATGAGGGCTAACATAGAGAGCAGGGATGAACTTGAAAGGCGCTGTTTAGTTAAGTCTCACAAGGAGCGTGGAGCTGCCGCGGCTATCCAGTCCGCTGTAAGGGCATTTCTCGATCGCAAAGCAGAAGAGGATGCGCGTCGGGCGGCAGACAAAAAGAAAAAAAAGGGAGGTAAAAAGTAAAATGGGCTGCTTTCACTTAGAATGACAAAAAAATGAACAACAACAAGACAATGACTCGGATCCGGACTTGCAGCCTCAAGAGGCCTTCACCCTGCGCAGCCGCGGCTAGGTGATAATTTGCAAGTAGATTTGCCTGGTGATTAATTCATAACCAGCCCACCCGTGGACTGGAATAGTCTGTTAGGTTGGTTTGTTGTTGCGCGTGGGTCAGCCCCGGGCCCTAGACGCTCGGGCTTCGAGCTGACTGCCTTTCTCTGCTATTTTGCGCTTCCCCCTCGGCGCCGACCGTGTATCGCCCTGTCAGACCTTTAGCGTGTTGCGTATCGTAAGCAAACGGCGAAATACGCGACGAGGACGACGGTGTCTTGGCTCGCCTGACGAGCACACTAGGTCACCAATAAAAGCTAGGGCTAAACCTCATTCCGCGCTCCAGGGCCCTACCAGTGCGCTCGGATAGCACTAGAATCGACGGGGTTTCCGAGTCAAGTTTGCCTGGGCGGCATGGAGGTCGGCAGAGAGACGGCATGGGTTTTGCCTAGACTATGTATAAGAGTCAGACGGCTTAAGTCAGCCTGAGAACCGAACTTCGCTTCGCTCGCTCAAGTTCGGTTTCCTTTTTGATGTATATCTTGTATCACTGATCCTGGACCCCGGGCCAGCCCCCCCGGCCCGGGCCCGGGCGGCCAGAACAGAACACGGTACTTTACTGGGGGATTGGAGACTCCATTACATCGTTTTGTCCCGATAGGGCAAAATGGTGTAATGGAGTCTCCAATATGAACACACACACACATATATAGTCATACGTCATAAATATAATCTTAAAATTCTAAAATCTACATTTTGTAAGGTCGGGGCGGGATATATCGGTGACGTCATAATTTTGTTGATGTGTCTTTTTTACACCACTTTTTTGATTAGAGGTTGATTGTCCTATGGGCTTAATCGACCTCTAAAATCGAAAAAGTGGTGTAAAAAAGCACTCAACTTATATCATCATCCGCCCCCGTACATGCGGGTATTTGTATACTCAGGCTAGTATTAAGAAGTAGGGAGGATACCTCCGGTGCAGTGCTGTCTAATTGCCTAAGGTGCAGTTCTGCAACGGTGTTGTGAGAACGCAGTAATAAGTACTACACTTGGGGCCTTCGAGTTACCGCAATGGTTTGGTCATGGGCACCGGCTATTTTTTCTTCGGATTTTGCTTAATTATAGTGTCCTTTCACTTGTGTCTGAGTTACAAGCCCAAGGGTCTCAATGCCAATCAAGGCGATATTGCATGTACTGCAAATATGGCCTTTCATGCTGTTTGTGTAAGCAGATTTACAAAATGAGCATCGTTCAAGCTGACTTCCTCGATAAATAGGGTCAAGGCTTTTACAATTGATCTCAAAAGGATTTCGTTCATCATAATTTAGTTTGAACTCATTTCGTGCCTTTTGCTCGCTCTTCTGAAGGACGGTTTGCGCTTTGTTGTGTAATTCTGACTTTCCCTGCGCCGAAGAGTCTGGTAAATCTAGCAGGCGACGCGCAAATGAAGCTGCCGTGATAAAGTTCCCTCCTTTGTATGCTTGCGTCATGGCCAAATTAAGAGCAAGAGCAAGATGAGCCGGCTGTAGATTGCAGTGCGTGAAATAGGCGGATAATTCCATTTGACGGACACCTTTTTCGATCGCATTTGCATGTTTTAGACGGATTGCAGTGACATATTCGCGGGTTATGTCCATCAGCTCTCTCACCTAAGCCCCCAATTTTAGATAACAAGGCACACGAGTGGAAAGGAAAATAGGATAGAGGAGAAACCAACCTCATTGGCATGTGATCGGCTTTCTGCTATTATCAGAGGGATACACCGCAATATGTGATGAAATCTTTCCCGGGAAGCTTGAAAATTGCCTTTCTGGAACAGCCGGTAAGAATTCCTAAGAGCATCGATAAGTTGGGGCATTGAATTTGCTATTCTAGGGAAGCAGCTACCATTAGCCACGTTGCCATCACGCAGCATTGCAATCTCATATGATGAGGAAAGGGGCAAGCCAGGTACCGAGGATTTAGAGGCAGCGTGTAAGACCAAAAAACGTCCCCGCATAGGACTAAAATTGACGATTGATATTTGGCGATTGAGATAATTCATTGATGATCCAAAAGACCCAGCCGCAGCATGATCAGCAGCATGTGCAGAGTTCTTGCACCAACGGTTTTCGGGACAAATTCCAGCAACCGGGACTATATATGTGCGAGATACTGCCTCATCAGCCTTGAGATTCGAGCTTGCATAATCGGCATCCTCGTTGGCCGCATCATCGATGTCTAGATCCTCGCCCCATCCCCCTACCTCGTCGGATTCCGCCTCCACTTCATCAACTTTGACGTCGTGTTCGTCTAGATCAAGGTCGGCATCCCATCCCGGGGAACTGGTGTTATCGACGGTGTCACCGTGTTCGCTTTGGTCCTCATATGAGTTCCGAAAAGTGCTCTTTGGTATCGCGAGTAGAGGCCAATTATCAGATCGTAAGATTGGAGTCGGAGGTTGCATGAGCTGTGAATTGTGCAATACAATTGGGATGGGGCGGCCCGCACTTTGCAGCAGCTCTTTGATTCGCCCTGCTTCCTCCAGCATCCCATGCGAGACTGCTGTCACATAAGCAAGAGGAGACTGACCGGCCTCTTCTAGAACTCGAGTGCGTTCAGTGGCATCACCAAGAAATAATGAGTTGTGAAAGCGCCCCATAATATCCCTACGCATCTCTGCAATCTTCAACATCTTACGAAGTTTCTCGATATTCCCAGTCAATAGATAGAGAAAAGAAAGCCGCTCGAAATTCTTCGTACGTTGATATGACATTTCAACCACCTGGTGATTGCCTTGTCGAAGTGCCTCCATACCAAGCCTGTGCCAACATTCATCATCACCAATTTCGTAGGCAGTGTTCATGGCCACTTCAATATTTCCACAAGCAAGTGCTAATTTGAATCGAGTTTGTAGGTCATCAACAAAGTGCAAGGCCACTTCAGGATATCCTTTCTCTTGTAAGTAAACAATTATTGCTTTGCCGCACAGCTTTGAGTGCTTGATCATGTTCATAACCTCCAGATAGTTTTTATCCTCCAGGGCTAGCTTAAATACGGCCTCTGTATTATCAACAGAAAGAATGCAATGCTTCAACTCGCGATCAAGACAGTAGAGCTGTTTCTGATTTGCTCTGGTTATGTATACTGGGACATCAAGAGTGCGAATAATACCCGTATCCCCATTGGTCAGACAATACTTCACATGGTTTAAGGTGGTATAGAGAAAAATACGATCGTCCCAACCTCCACCTTTAACGCGAACAGTTTCAGTCACACTACACAGCTGCTCGAGATCTCGAGAGGCAATAGTTATACCTTGATTTAAGATCATTAGAATATGTGAGACTAAAGACAACGCACCGTGTTTGCTCAGAAGTGCAACCCTGCTACAGTCTTGATTCCATATTACGTACTTGATTCGTGCAACTTGCAATTCAGCAAGAACCCTTCTCGATTGAGGCTCAAAGAGCATGACTCTGTCATCTGTACGCAAAAGAAGGCGGCCTGATGTTCCAGCAAAGAACATGCAATCAGTGCTGGGATTAGGGGGAGGGACACTTTTTCTTTTCTCATTGTTGAGATCCTTGATGATTATCTATGACAGATTTGGTCAAAGGAAGGAGACGGGCTAATTAACTGTACCTGGCGATTTTTGTCTAGGACCGCAAAACGATTTCGAGAGAGGAAGACAGCAGATAAAGCCAATCCCCGCTTGAGGTCTGAACTTTCGCCCTGTTGATTTGAGGCAATTACATCACCAGGGAAAACAAGCAACTCGAAAGACCCACCATCCTGTTGAGAGAAAAGTATTACGTTGTGTTCGGATGGGTTCATTGTATTATACTCCAAAGATCGAGGTCCAGCGCATACTCCATTCTGCGCGTGGCCGGTGGGGCGACGTAATGATAGCATTGGCAAGTCTCGGCGGGTGCTATATTCATGAATACGGAGATATCGATCTTTCACATAGAACAGAGTATCCAGATGGGAGCCAAATGCCGGCCTTTCACGTTCAAGTTTGAAAACAATC
>JACLAA010006637.1_pt1 | contig 32035 bp, 6 predicted proteins | sample 8027891 | NCBI WGS metagenome assembly JACLAA01 (sample SAMN15724900, study PRJNA655200) | protist metagenome | isolation source: fluorescence activated cell sorting (FACS) single amplified genomes of... | place: Spain: Blaines Bay Microbial Observatory, Mediterranean Sea | collected 2016-01-19 | reverse complement strand
CTTGTTGAATTCTGGGTACGCACGAGCTCTGTATGTTCACCACGGCGTTTCGGGCAACCACGACTTATCAAGCTTGTTGGAAACATCCATTACAAGCTTCGTACGAGACACTGGGGCAATGATGTACGAGATAAGGGGTTTGCGGCGCATGGCTACTGTCACTGGGCGCCATAGCGTAAAAAAGGCTCAACGACCGAAATCCCAGATATCCGACCGAAACGAGGTGGCTGACCGACGGAAAGTCGCTTTATGCCAATAGATCTATCAGAAAAATCTTCGATAATGATAGTCTATGATATATCATAATGTGCTTGTTGATTGCGTCTGCTACTCACACACAAAAGCTTCAAGCGTTTCAGAAAGCATATTTTTGTCAAAGTCCGCAGTGAACACACAGCTGCCAAGATCACCCTTGAGGAGAATCAGTCGAAGCTGTCCATTAGCAGCTTTCTTGTCGACTGCCATAAGCGTTTCAAATTTTTCTTTGGTCATGCAGTTTGGAACCTCAACCGGAAGGTTGAACTTGCTGAGTAGATCGAGAGTTCGTTGGAAAATTGTACCGTTCATCCAACCCAGTCGCGCCGACATGTCCGCCGCCATAACCATTCCGACGGAAACAGCTTCGCCGTGTAGCCACTCGCCGTAGCCAATGCCCGTTTCAATTGCATGACCGAAAGTATGCCCGAGATTAAGCGTTGCGCGGACACCACCTTCCTGCTCAACGAAACGAAGTGGATGTCAGAAAGGTTTGTTCAAATCACAGAAGCAAAAAGACAGCAGGAACACGGCTAGAGGGAAACAAGATTAGCAAATACCGAGAATGGTCGTGTCAAGACCAACCAAAAACGAACGAGCGGGTGAGGTGTGATGAGGATTAACGGACCTTTTCGTCAAGGGCAACGACCTCCGCCTTGTTGACACAGGATCGTTCGATAGCATGCACAACGGCAGTTTCCTCTCGCGCCATCAGTGCGCCAACGTTTGCTTCTTGCCACTCGAAGAATTCTGCGTCACGTATGAGCCCGTATTTGACGACTTCGGCCATGCCAGATGCATATTCGCGATCTGGAAGCGTTCTAAGGGTGTCAATGTCAATCAGAACACACTGGGGCTGATAAAAAGCTCCTATCATGTTCTTCCCAGCAGGATGATTAACACCTGTTTTGCCACCCACTGAAGAATCGACCATCGCCATGACCGTGGTGGGAATTTGAATAAAGTGTACCCCACGTTGGTAAGAGGCGGCAGCATAGCCAGTCATATCTCCTATCACTCCACCTCCAAGAGCGACAAAAGTTGTCAGCCGGTCTAACTTCGTTTCGAGAGCTTTGTCAAAAACATGCATGAGAACCTCCATAGTCTTGTGCTGCTCACCGTCTGGAAGGACCACTACCTCGACACGGATGTCCCCATCTCCAGAGAGAGCCGCGACAACACGATCGAGATAGTGAGGTGCGATGGTGTCGTTCGTCACCACAAGAGCAGTGACCCCAGGGATATGCTGTCTGAGTAGTTTTCCACTATCAAGGAGGCCGGAGCCAATGTAAATTGGATAAGAGCGTTCTCCGAGATCCACCTCGACAGTTGCCGTGGGGAGGCACGTGCCGCTTGCGTTACGTGCGCTCATGCTGCTCATCTGAGAACGAGACGGAACTGCACGAGAGCGACGCAAACCTTTCGACATCTGTGGACCACCAGAGCGAGACGAGAGAAGCAGGACCCTAGAGGGGTGAGCGAGAGCCATCTGCATCCCCAAAAGAGTCGTTCACGAGTCTCACCAGATGACGCACAGGATATCAATCAACGCCGCGGGATATCGCGATGCACGCACGAGTTTAGTATCTTCGAGTGGCTTCCGCAAGCTCCTGTGCGCAGCTTTTCTGCGCGGAAGAAGGTAGCGAGTATTTTTGTTGAATGCTTGAAAGACACCTTCGTGGTGGTATGGTAAGGCTTGTCTTATTTATATGCATCTTATATGCAATATATGCTAGCTAGCTAGCTAGCTATCTGTATGTAGTAGCTAGCTAGCTCTAGCTAGATATATATACACTAGCTAGTTTACTTTATTTATGATATTTATTCCTACAGTACAAGAAAGTATTCTACCTTCGCATTACGCTTACTTGTCATCAGATAGAACCGAGGAGATTTTTCACTTTTATTTGATGGAAGGTAACACCCCAAGAGCAAAAAGAGGAGTGAAGACGCGGGCGCCCGACCCGCATTGGGGAAGGGCTCCTGAAACCCGACCGCCTCGCAAGGTTTGGCTCGATCGAGGAACCGTTGCATAGGTACCGATATGGCGCCCAATGCCTCAAAATCATTCGCGGCGAGCTCCTTGGCGGAGCGCTCGGGGTATCTGAACACTCCGAGCGCGGACTCTCAGTCCGACTTCGCGTATAACGGCGGTCCTTTGGAAAGGGTTGTCTTCATCACTCCCGCCTTCATCTCAATCCTTATGATCACGTTCGTAACATTCTGGGGGGCGCGTGTTTCCGCGCCTCTGACAGTCATATTCATCTGCTGCTACGTTTCGTACGGCTGGGTGAAGGGCATCCACTCGGCTTTGTTTAGTCTTTTCATAGGGATCCCGAAGTGCCACGCTTACAGAGATGCCAATTGGGATGAACTCGCCAAGAAACCTGACCTTAAAAGCCCCATTATCGACCGTACGTTTGGCCCTGAAGGACCCGTGTACAAGCCTGGCCGTCCTCCTCTGACTGTTGCGAACTCTCTTGAGAAAGGACTGACAGCGAAGTTTGAGTCTATCATCCATGTGTGCGTCATTCCAACATACAAAGAGCCTCTCGGTACACTGCGTAAGACAGTTAGCACCCTTCACGCTCAGTCATGTGCGAAGAGCAAATTGATCGTTTGCCTCGCTACTGAGAGCCGCGATACTGAAGCGCCCGAGAAGGTCAAGTCATTGATGGCTGAATTCGGAGATGGTCTTCTTGGACTCTTTTATACCACTCACGTGCTCTCCGACGGCGAAGCAGTGGGAAAATCTTCAAACACGGCGTGGGCCGTGCGCTGCGTCAAACATACCCTTGTCGATACTTGGGGGTTTCTCCCTGAGGAAATTCTGCTGACGATTTGTGACGCGGACACATACTTCGACGTGCAGTTCATGGACTGCCTCGCCTACCATCACGCTCAAGATCCAACGCCATTCAACACGACATATCAAGCTGTTGAGTGCTTCTTTCCCAATATCTGGGCTGTACCGATTATTGTTCGCATCAAGGCACTCATCGACTCCGTCGGCTTCCTCGGCCAGCTCTCGAGCCCGTTTAGTCATCCCTTCCCTTTCGCGATCTACAGTCAATCTCTTCGAACGGCTGTCGACTGCGGGTACTGGGACGTGGATATAATTCCAGAGGATTGGCATCACTTTCTGAAGTGCTGGTTTCGACGCGACGGGAACTTCCGTGTCATTCCAGTCTTCTTATTCATGGGTAACGATGCCATTGAAGATGAAACATGGTTCGCTGCGAATAGAGCGCGATACACGCAAGCGAAGCGTCATGCATGGGGGGCTATTGACCTTGCATATATTGTATGTCAATATGTGAAACGCATGGACCGCGTGCCATTTCGCAAGGTGTATAAGCTTTTCTCTCATGCCTCTGAGCATCATATCAGCTGGACCCTGTACTGGATCACTGTCATGCTAGGATCACTCGTGAGCACTTGGGTTAATCCAGTTTTAGAAACGTACCCATTCGGCATCGGGCTGCGAAAACTAGCCATGTTGTGCTTCCTTCCGATGATGTTCGCAACCACGATGTTCATGATTGGTGATTTCTACATCCGGATGTTTCTTGTAAATGACCGTCGCCATTTTGAAGCGAACGCAGCACCGTTGTGGTGGCAGGTTCTCTCGCAGATTCAGTGGCTGCTCATGCCTGTTGCGGATCTCTTTTTCGGTTCCATGGCTGGGCTCGACGCGCAGCTACACATGGCATTCCAGCCGACGATGAAATATGAGGTGTCGACGAAAGTGGCGAAGGGAGCAGACAAGATCGGTGAGGGTGCTGAAATTGATCAGCAGTACAAGTCTGTCACCCAGAATTTGGGACAGGAGCAAGTCTCAGAGGGCAAGGTTTGATGTGATTGAAGTGGAGAGATTTGTATGATATCATAGACTACTTTTACTTTCAAAAGTATCCTAGTCTATCAATTCGATGTGAAGGTTTCAATTTGATAGGTGTGACACTTTCGAAAGTATCATCTAACTAGAGTCCGTGAAAAAATCTCCAGCTGTGCACTGGAATTAACGTCTTTTCTCGGCTCAATTTTCTCCTCCTGGCTTACAGATGGCCTCCACGCGCGACTGTGCCTCCCATGCAGACAACCGTACCGCATCTGTTGGATGAATAGTAGGGAGCCCCGACTCGAAAATAGCTGCCCTTGATAAAGAAATTATGGCTCGACGTAGGCCTCCTTCGTTTGCACACATGTATAATGCTGCTGCCACAGTGAAAGCAACTGTGGGGTCATGCGGGAGACAAGCTATCAATACACGACGTTGCTGTGCGCGATGTCCACTGACAGCAACCGTCGCTGACGCGTTGTGATCTTCGCATGAAGCGAGCATGTTCCGTAGAAAGTGAGACGCGTTATCAATTTCTATGCTAAAAGCAGCGTTTACGTCAGAACCATACGCCGCAACACCCGGAAGTGATACAAAGTGTGTTGCAACGCCCTCGGCCGCGGCTTTCCTCATAAAAAGCGTGATGAGATCTATGATGTTTGACGGAGCTTTCTTGTCTTCACGAGCACATATGACAGTTGAAGTCACATTCGATTCGATCAGCCCAATGTCGAGTAAAGAAAAAATGTCGCTAAAATAAATATTGTCGAGTTCAGAAGCATGAGTGAATGCAGGAGCCATTTTCAAGTGAGACAGTCTCCAACGTTTCACTGTATCGTCAATATATGCATCATCTTTCGTGATGCTCTCGACACTGTAGTGGGTTGAGAAGGGGAAGAACACGGATAAAGAGACTGCATCTATTGTGCTTGGTTCAGTAACCCAACTAAACTCAAGTGGAGTTGGCCGTAAAGAAAAGTTTTCCCAGAGGCCTTTAGATTCGTACCGAACGTAATTGGTGTTTGTTGGAGTTGAAACGCGCATGACCTCCCGCCGAAGCGCATCGAATTCAACTTTCACGTCCTCTAAATTTGGCCGTCGAGTCGGATCACGGACAAGAACCCAAAGGATAAAACGCTTTACCGAGGGAAGCCTGTCAAGGGTGGCAAGAGATCTAAGCGGCAGAATTTCGTTACCTGGAGTTACGGTTCTGATGAAGAAACAAATCCAGTCAGCATCGTACAGCAGAAGCTCACCAACAATGATTTCATAGAGTAAGCATCCGAGAGCCCAAATATCAGCAGAACGACCGCACTTATACTGCTTTTGCCGATTGTAATCCGTTGCGTCTTTCTTCAAGGCATTGCTCAACGTGAGCATCTCAGGAGCCTTAACATATTCCGTGCCACGATTATGCAACGTGCCAGCTGTCTCAAAAGGACTGAACAGACGGCTCTCGCCAAAGTCTGTGACGACCGCACGAAATGGAGGTTCGGAGTCTTTCGGATTCCAGAATTCTTCTGCGGAACATCCTGGAATAGGCTCGAGCAGAAAGTTGTCAGCCTTGACATCATAATGTATCACTCCGTACTTCTCCAGCGTACGAATAGCGTCGATGCATTGAGCGTATATCGCAAAGTATATGTGCATTTTATTTTTGGTGACTTCATCCTCGAGAGGACCCTGAGTACTCCTCCATCGCTTCAAAGAAGTGGGATAATGTTGCATCACGACGAAAAAACTATCCCCCCTCACACCATAATCGAATAGTCTTGCAACCAGAGGTTCGCGTTCCATAGCCTCGAACAGGGCAATCTCTGAATAAACAGCGTTCACATTCGGTGGCTCATGAATGTATTGAGGAGCGTCAATCAGTTTAACTGCAACCTCTACGGAGGTGAGAGTTCCTAATTCCGGCGAGAGCACGCATCGGTGGACTTGGGCATACGCACCCCGCGAAACCAGTGTTCGTTCATCGTAGCGCTCAGAACGGAATAGTGCATCACACGACAATCGAAGCAGCCGCTCTGCATGAATTCCGAGATTCACCGCTGCTAACACGAGAAGAGGAATTATTGAAGCGTTCTCATCGCGGTTCAGATGCGTACGAAGAATGAACGGAATGTTCTGCCTTTTTTTGTCCAGACACAGCTGAGTGGGGTGCCTCTGGATTTTACGCGAGATTGAATATCCATCATCATCTTCAAACTTACTAAGTTCTTCAACGCATTCCTGAGTTGGGACATTTAGTTGTACCAGTAATGCCAGTAAAAGCTCTACAGTTGAAGCGTGCACAATGTCGGACAAGTACAGTCGTCTGTGATTGCGTTCTGTGATGTAATCACGATCTAAAACATCAATTTTGGGTTGATGCTCCTTCACTTTCTGTGGCACTTGACGCGCCTTACGCTCCGAGGACGAGCTTTGATGCTCGCGTTCAAATGACGTGCGCACCATCTCTCGGCTCCTATACCAGCTGTTCGATGCTGAATGAAAGCTGCGAATGTCTTCTACATTTTGTATGGAATAAAGTTGGGCATCCACGCCGCCGGTAATTCCCTCGCTTACTGCCTGAGATGCCCTTCTAGATTCCAAGCACTCTTCCAAATCTTCCTCGCGAACCACATCTTCCATGAGATCACCTGTAAAATGTCTAAATCCTATTGCATCTAACGATTCATCAGCATGAGAAGCATGTGAAGATTCTTTGAAATTGGTCTCTGCTGAGACGTCGAGTACCGCTTTTCGTTTGCCAAGGTTCAAAGTCGGAATCGAGGGGAAAAGTCCTCTGCCCACTGCCAACGAGTCAGCAACATCATTGACAGATGTTGCAACATCTGTATTCGGCACAGGGAACAACATATCGATGTCATTATTCTTCTCGGTAACCTGTCTGGCACCCATATGGGGTGTGTTGATTTCAGACATGTCCCTTTTCATCCTTTGAGTAGCCTGAAACTCAAGAGTGATCTCACGTGTGATGAAGTCGGAAACACGAAGGCGATCGAAACTTACAGCTACAGCATGAAGCTCAGCGGTATTTTCGGCGACCCCAGTGTGATGAAACACCTCCGTTGATGATTCTCTTTCATGAACAACAAAATGGCCGAATGTGTCACACCTGTCAGGATTATCAACGAACCCACGAGGACTTCTCACTGCAAATATACCAGAGGGGACCTTGGATGAAATCATCACCTTTAGCACTGTCAAATAACCGGTGATGAGCTCAGTCCACCCATTAGGGATATCATTCGAACTTTTCAATTTGACGTTATACAGACGTAAGAATGATAAGAAGTAGGTGTGCACAACTGAACTTGCGACTCTGCTATGTCCCCAAGGATTAGAGGTAGAAATCAATACGGCTTCCTGCATAAGGGATAAAATTGATCTGTGAACTCTCCAATGATGTTTCATCCCATGCTGAGTTTCCGACAACATTCTATACAAAATACCATTATCAGGTTCTAGCAAGAAATTGAATCGAGAAACTAGAGTTGCCACGTCCAAGCCAACACTGAGTAAATCTACATTCCTACCAACAGTTTTGTGGTTGGAATTTTTCGCTCTCATCCATGTGGAAACCAGCCTTACCAAGGTTTGAAAGTAGTTCAAAGCGCAACAGCGCAGCTCTATCACATCTGATTGACTCATCCCTGGATGAACGATCTTCGTCTCACTCCTCTCTCGTATATGAGGAGAAAGTAACACAAAGTCTGCATAGTCGCACACCCACGAAAATGTAAAATCTTTTAGCAGTAGAGTGATTAATAGCTCAATTGATAAGCTGTTTCTGCTCCGAGCGATCACGGCTTTCGATACGGTTGTGGCTGCATCGAGCCATGCATTCAAGGTGCGTAAAAGTCCATCTGGCAGCATCTGCCAATAGGATATATCTGCTAAGCCAACCATCAGTATCAAACGTGAATATGTCAATATCTCAGCTGCAGCTGCAAAGCTGTTGTGTCCAATCGAACTTGACGCATCGAAATAATTAGCCACCAATCCGAGCATCCCAATGGTTGCGCTGTGAATGTCATCATATTCTTTAATTTTTCGCGAACTAGCTTCCTGCCAAAGAAACTCAATATTGGCCCGAAGACGAGTCAGGAGGGGGTCTCGAGAGTATGCTCGAGGGTCTTTCCTGTTTTCATACCTGGCGACTGTTTCAACACACTTAAACTGAAAAGATGCGTTCAAATGGAAGTCGACATCTGAACGATGGTAACAGCAGATCATAGATGAGATCACCGCTAATATTTGTTCGGCGTTGGTTTCACGTTTAGAGCCAGACCAGCTTGAAGCAGAATTCATTTCAGTGTTAAGTGCCTCGAGTAGTCGGGAGTCTAGCACCTCATACGCGAGGCAAGTGTGATCCACGGATCGTTTCGAATTTCCGATAAAATCCTCATCCCGTCGGAGCGGATGAGTTCTTATGCAGTCCACTTTCTCGATATCTACTTGTTCAAAAGTCCTTTGCCGGCGGCTACGTCGATTATGCATCACGATCGCAGAGAAATCGGCAATCAAAAGTGTTTCCCCAGCATTGCGTGCCAATGATCTAAGATGTTGTGATTTCGTCCATGATGATGTTGCGGTCGATGAAGGCCTTTTATCGACGCTGCCAGCTGGCCGTTTGGTTCCAGGTATTCTATTTCGACGTGTGCTCCTTGTCAACGAGCAGATTTGAAAACGGTGAGAAGCTTGGATAGACAGCAGGGGTAGACAGGATTTCTTTGACAGATCCAACATGGAGTCCCTGACCAAGCCGTCGATTCTAGCGACCAGCAGTGATCGCCGTGATGATTCACCGCAGGTTCGCAACGCTTCGACGACTGGTAAAGCATAGGTTTCTCTGTCAGGCGCGAACGACAAAAAGAAACGTTCAAGCTCATGCCGTCCCTCGATCGAGATCGAGGCCATCGTTCGATCCGGATGCACCTACGTGAGCTCCACGATTACTCCCACCCAAATAAGGTCGAGTCGGATGCAACACTGTCAGCAACCTGCACTAATTATCATGTCTGTGGCCCTGCCGGTCCTCTCGCGCAAGGTCAGGCACTTTGGGCATCAGAGCTTCTCCACGGAGTTCTGCAATGGAATGAAGAAATCCGCAACACAATTTGAATTCGAAGATAATACATAGGATATTAGTCTACTCTATCGTAGCAACTAGAGCTAGCTAGCTAGAGCTAGAGAGAGCTAGCTAGCTCTAGCTGCTATCTACTTTCGAAAGTACCTCCGAAGGTACTTTCGTAGCTACTAGCCAGACTAAATGAAAGTGTTAGTAGTAATCTAATCTCCCTTATACAACCAAGCAGCAGTAGACTAGACTACTACTAATGGGGACTCAAAAAGTCAATAATGGAGATTGAAGCACGTCGCTTTGAAACTGGCATTCCCGGTTTTCTGATTCAAGGCGTTCTTGGACCTCTCGAATTCCACCGCGTCGACGGCCACCAAACTTCGCACCAGAGGTGCGGGTCTCTGGGCCTACCGAACTGTATTGGCTTCCCGATTTTTACGCATCTGCGTCCTGGTCCCCAGACGCACTTTCTGAAAAGATGGGGGTGCTGACGCGTTCGCTATGGTAGATCCTGGACGCAGTTGCGTAAAAATCAGGAAACTGACACCGCTCGGTAGGCCCAGAGATTCTCACCTCTGGTGCGACGTTTGGTGGCCGTCGACGCAGTGGTCATGGCTCGGCGCGCGCGGCCATGCCGCGAGGTGGTGTGACGAAAAGTAACGGTTTTCTAAATATTTGCCGATACAATCCGATCATCACCAGACGAATTTTTTTTCGAATTAGGGGTGCGTGACCTTAAGGGGAATGCATGCAGCATCGTAGTGGCGGCGAAATTATCGTCCGTTTCCTGCAATATCATACGAAAGTATCATAGTCTAGTTTAGTCTACTTTCGTACTCGTATGATAATTAGCAAGCAAGTATCACACTACTTTCTTATTGTGTTATCATCATAATTTCGTTTGTTGTATCTATTATCTCGAATAGTCTAGCTAGACTAGACTAGACTACATTCTCTGACCCACCCCCTCGGCCCGCCCAGCCGCGTCGCCTCACGCTCGTCGTGAGACCTTGCTCGCAAATCGCCGCGTATCGCCTCGCTTCGCTTCCCCTCCCCTCCAGGCTTTGCCGCCTCGTGCGCGCTGGCTCTCCCCTTCCGTCGGGCGTTGCATATTTTTCATATCATAGCTATTAGTACTACCTTCGAAGGTACCTTCCGAAGGTACTTTCGAAAGTAAAAGATATCATGCTACCGCACATACAGCGGAGACCTTTTTCTTTTTGTTTAAAACCCCACTGTGCAAGAAACCCGGGTGGTTCGGGTGGTTGACAATTTCCGCCTTGACAACGTTTCCGACGGAATCAAACTCTGGTTTGCTCAGCACAACACCTGCTAGATCAGCTGCGATACGGTAGAATGTAGACATCACGTTGTCTCCTGTTTTTGCTGAAACAAAGTAGCTATATAACTCGTTTTCGTCAGCAAATTCGTTATGCATCTCAGGCTTCACGGCCCGAATGTGTGTCAAGTCAGCCTTGTTCGCCATCAGAGCCACATACGGCAATGTCTTTCCTGCGAAAGTATGCTTCACCAGCGCGTACCAATCCTCGAGATTCTGGAAGCTTTGATGATTTGATATGTCATACGCGAGGATGACGGCATGCGCACCATAAATGTAGTTCCGAATCATCTTGCCACCAACGGTCTGGCCACCAATATCCCAGAGTTGTATTGCGACATCGACATCGCTTGTCAGCCTCAGCTGCTTAAAAAAAAAGTCCACACCTATTGTCTGCTTGTAACTGCTCGAAAGTTGAAAGGGAAATGGAAGATAGGCAAGGGGGATAGAGACATTAGCGCTTCGCTCCTCCATTGTGATTGATACCAACGAGCTATGACCGCTGCGTCACTCGTCGCAGACTCTGCCGCCGCATACACAAAGACGTGGCGATCTATAGTAAAATTACAGTGACAATATTACCTCCTGGCGAAGTAGTCATCAGTAAATCGCATCGAGATCGAAGTCTTGCCCACAGCACCGTCGCCGAGGATGATGACTTTGAACTGTTGCTGTTCGGTTTCCTCCTCTGCGGAATCCGACATCTTGTCGGTGCTTCACGTTGCCAACGCCAAACTTGGGCTGATGCAAACAACAGGATTCTCGTGTTCGCGAGGAGTGTGCCTTCGTTCGTCTCTGAGTAGAGCTCTACAACTTGACTAATACAAGTACTACTACAGGTACAAGTACTGCTTTCGTAGTCTTACATATTTTTACCTATTGCCTAGCTAGTCTATCTATTCGGCAAAGCCGTTCTACAGGGAATTCGTAAACCGCTCCATCGAGACCGAATAACTCGGCTTTTCTGAGTTCAGGGTTTGTAATGGCCAAGAAAAAAATTGTTTTTCACTCGTCGTTCTTGAGTTACGAATACGAAATATATCGGAACGATCAAAACGCTAACTCGACGTTCTTGAGTTAAAAATTATCGGAGACGACAAAGAGTAAAATCTACGGAACGATTTAAGGTCACGCAACCCCAATTCGAAAAAGGATTTAGGGTTTACCTAAGCCCTAAGCCCTAAACCCTAGCTATCTTAGCTAGAGCTAGAGTCTACTGTCTATCCAAGTAGCTAAGTAAGCTCTAGCTAGCTAGAGCTAGCTAGCTCGAGACAGCTAGTTCCAAAGTCTATGATCATATCTCTATCAAGTTAGACTACGAGAATGGGCAACTCAAGAACTTCCCCGACCGTGTTCTGATTGCTGCCCGGCCGACCGCGCGGCTCTCGCGGTGATTTTTTTTGCTTCCGCGCGCGGCCAACCCCCTCCCGCGCGCGCCGCGCGCGCTCACAGTACCGCGCGGCGCCCCCTGCGCGCGGGGGTCGCCCCGAAGGCCGTTGTCCGACCGGCCGCCAACCGACCGCGGTGCACGATAGAGGTACTTCCCGCCCGACCCTGAGTGATGCCACTGTGATGCCTTTGCCTCCTCGCCGAGAAGAGCCCGTTTCCGGTGTGTTTTCGGGCGCGGGCGCGCGGCATCCTCGCGAACCAGCTTACGCAATGCACTGCAATTGCTCAGGGTAAAATACCCATAGGGGTGTACATTCGTGGAGGCGTTCACAGTGTAAACGGCGTCTCTCGACACCACCTCCATTTGGAAGGATTTGCTGCAAATCTCGCCGCGCGCGACGCGCGGCGCGGCGCAACCGTCGTTCGCGCTCCGGCACAAGTCGGGAGCACTCAGAGAAGTCCGTAGCCGGGTCGTATGTCAAATTTGACCGAAAACTCGACCGTCTAGACCCATCAACTCGATCGGGGAAGTTCTTGGGTTGCCCAGCAATAGACTAGAGCTAGCTTGCTTGTTGCCGACCCAGTGCAAGTTCTTTTTCTTCTGCAGGACACATTGCGTCACTTTACCTCCGAGGGGTTGCTCGCTTCCAAAGAATACTGTTCTCATGGTTAGCTGCCTCCAGGTTCGTGTGACGTCAGCTCTCGTCCTTCTCGAAGTGTTGGCTACTTTGCAAGATTGCTCCCACATCCGCATTCGCATGAGCAGATATGTCTACATCTTTCTCTAGTACTTGTATCGTCATAGGTCCTGCTTTTGCACGCTGCATCAGTAAAGCAACCACAAGTGTCGCACACATCACCGATAATATTGAGATGGTCATCCCGGTCAAAAATGCTGTTGCCCTTGGGAAATCCCGGTCTTTTCTACACGTCCCAGGCACTGGCCTGTCGTTCTGCTCTCCAAACCTGTTTTTCTGGTTTTCAAATGCAAGCGAAGTTGCTTCCATGATTGTACTTGCATGCATCCGGCGCATAACAACTTCAGCCACGAGTGCCGCAGGTGTCGGATTGGAGATTATATCCTCGACAGATACCACAACCCCTGAGGGAAGGATCCCTTCGATATGTCGCCGCAGGTCGATAAATTGTAAAGAATCGAATCCAGCACTGAGAAGGTCAGTGTTAGCATCTATATAGGGACATCCATCTGGTCTCGGAAAGTCATTCAACACCTCAAGAATTGTGCCCAGGAGAAGTGCACTCTTATCTCTTGACTGTATACTTGCTTCGTCGGACACAAGAGGAGTGTTGGCTTCTTGCGATGTCCCTGATGCATTGCCCATTTTAGATTCGTCGTGTTGAGGCGTGCCTCCTATCATTGACAATATCCAATGAATCACTGCAAAGAACGCTTGCTTGTTGAGTTCTAATGAAAGGGGATGTCTTCGTCGATACGAAGAAATTCCATTCCAGGTTGACACATCCGATTTACTCTTGGGCTCTATTGTCGATGACGATGAAATATGTGTTACAATTTTTGCCCTCGTACCGATAATTGCCCAAGCAGCACAAGTTGATGATAGTTGCACGAAACCATTTTGAGAGGGAGTTTCGAACACATGACGTGTGGCAACGACATCGTAAAGTTTCGAAGGAGCCCCATTCTCCAAGATGCCATCTGAAATATCACACACCATTGCAAGCTCTGCAGATACGAAAGTTAAGGAAGCATAGTTGCCCATATGTGGAGATACTGCAGTAAAAGGTGCGACCGACACTGTGCATCCCATTGATCGAAACGAGTGTGCATGACGCCGCACTATGACGAGGGAAGGTGTTTCACAGGATTTACAACGAACTTTCCGAGAGAAAATACGAAATGGATTAGAAAGATGATATGGTCTTTTTGGCAGGAACTTTGGCGTCTGCGTTTGCATAGATGTTTGCGACGGTATTTGTCGCACACCACACGTGATCTCGCAGCTCAACAGAAATGTCTGACCTCTCTCGTTGAGAGCATCAACTTCACCATGCTTGGCACCAACGGTCGCAAGTATAACGTCAACATTAGCGCCAGGTGTTGGTGCAGAGATGCTAGCACAGTAAATGAGGTCATCTGGCTTGAAAGCAACTCTCGCCGAGGCAGTGACTGCGCTCAAGAGTATGCCTACAGGTACAACACGTCTTCCAGATATGCTATGTTCGTGCGCAATTTGCGTGAGATTCGGGGCGTTTGCTTTTAAATTGATGTAGAAAGTAGCGATATTTCGTCTCCCATCGACAAGTGCCCGCCCAAGTGCATGTGGTGAGAGCAACATGCACCAAAACCTCATGCGGCTGAGACGTGTCATCGTTTTAGCATCAATAGATGATGGTCCACGGGTTCTGATACCTTCCAAGAGGATGATGCAATGAGCATTTGTGCCCTGAAAAGCAAAACTAGAGATTCCAACGGAAGTACGTGTTTCACGCAGACCAAAAGGTTGTGAACGAGCGTTTCGTGCAGGCGCGGCGATCAGTTGACGAGGTTCGCCTTCATGATATTTGTCGTTGCGTGATGGTGAACCAGCTACCGCTTCAAATGCACGCGTCACATATGAACTCATGGATCGAAGATGAAGTGTTGGACCAATTATTTGACGTACAAGCTGTGACGCAGCATGAATTAGGCCCCAAACTCCAGCAGCCGCTTCGGCATGACCTCGAGATGATTTGATGGCGCTGAGCGCAAGCATAATGTTAATATTATCATCATCTTTCCCACTTTTCTGGAGCTTTGCGAAGCCATCGCGCACGTTGGAGATCACAGAGACGACCGCGCCAACCTCAATTGGATCACCAAGAGCTGTTCCTGTGCCGTGCATCTCAAGTGCATTTACAGGCCCCTCAAGTGCGGGGACTACTCCTTTGGCGGCAGATGTCAGTGTTTCCTGTTGACTGGGACCATTAGGTGCTGTGAGTGCAGAGCTCCTCCCGTCTTGGTTTACCGCTGATGCTCCAAACAGAGCAGGTGCGCTGCGAATAGCTGTTTTGCATGCAGGTGTTGCGTAGATTCCTGATGAGCTTGTCCCAGTCGACCACAATGGAAGAACCAGTACAGCCTCTGTTCGAACATATCCATCGGCAAGCGCGTCAAGTGTCTTACATCTCCCATCGGCCGCAAGCATCCCAGCAGCAGCAAAGATTCCAGTGGCATGAGGTGCAAGAATAAGTGCAGCTCCTGCAACAATTGCACCTGCAGTTATTACACCTCCAAAGGCACCCCCAGTATTCCCACCAATAATCGCTCCTCGTGCAATATGTGCAGCAACCAGAGAAGAAGAACACGCAGTGTCTATTGCGGCACTGGCACCTTGGAAGCCAAATGCGAATGACAGTCTACCACATGCGACAGAAACAGCGTTCCCTGTGCCAAGATATGGATTGGGAGGTTCTCCAAAAACTTGCGGTGTGATACGTACATAGTCTATCACGCTGATTCCGACAGCAACCGCCACAACGCCTGTAGAAGAGACACGAGTCCCAGCACGGCCGGGAAGCCCTGCTGCCGCATCAAACAATGGCGCTCCGTTAGGAGAGCACACTAATGCATGTGTCGCCTCCAGTAAGTGTCGCTGTTGCGGGTCTGCTAGTGAAGCCTCGGTCATGGTCATTCCGAATGCAACGACATCAAAACGTGCTACCTCTGGAACCCACCCTCCAAACTTTCCTGCAGCAGCTGCAGACACTGTTACCGATGCAGCGGGGTCACGTGCGCCAGCATCGTCATGATCATAGCGATCCCAACTGACAGGTGTTATAGCGTCGATGCATGCAAGATCAAAAGTTGGCTGAAGTAGTAATCCGTCGCCACCAGCTGCACCTGCCCAACCCAAAATTGCAACTGCTGATGTCGCTCGGGAAGTGCTCGAGCTTTGTGTACCGAATGGCTCGCGAGAGTCAACAGACGAATATTTAAGTCTCATGTCGCTCATATCAACGGACTGATTGGCTGCTGGGATTGCTCTAATATCCTTGTCATTCTCTGGTGAGAGTGCACGATCGACATTTTCATTGTCGCCATGATGTTCAATTTCGTCTGTGATTCGACTTTCAATATATCTCGCGAGCGTTTCAACTGAAGGGTAATCAAATGCTGCTGTTGTAGGCAGTTCTAGGCCGTACATTGCTTCAACCTTGTTCTTCAGCTCGATTCCTGCGAGGGAATCAATGCCACTATCCATGAGCGGTTCTGTTGGTGATATTTCAACCGACGCGACATCGCCTGCAATGGTGACAACATCTCTAATAACCGCCGAGATGCGAAGTGAAGACTCAGGAATCGACGCAATCTTATGAGCAGCATCTGTCAAAAGAATCCCTGGTCTATGATGACTCGGCATCTTAGTGACGTCGGAGACTTTAGACTTATGTTGATCATATTTCATGACGGATTCGAAAAATCTTGGAGTGTTGCCTGGTAATGTTGCAAGAAAGACATTCCATTCGAACGGACTGATCGCCATTGCTGGTAAGCGAGCTAAACTCGTGGTATGTGGTGCACCTGCATCAGCACTCATCACAGCTAGAATATACGCGAGTGCCTCCAGTCCGATCTCTGGTGATAACGAACCAATACCCATTTTTAGCGCACGGTCAAGTATGGTGCGATCTGCCATGCCACCACCAGACCATGCGCCCCATTGTGCACTCACTGATGCGAACCCTCGATTTCGTTGGGCCGCAATTGCAGAATCCAACGCAGCATTTGAAGCAGCATAGTTCATTTGTCCGGCAGCTCCAAGCATTGCGGCTATAGATGAGAATGCAATAATGGTGCCAGAGGGAGTTAAGTCGAGTGAAGATGAGTGGAACATCATCCGAGCAGCAGCGTGATGTTTTGGTGCAGAGACGTGACGCACTCCTCCCGCAGTCTGAGCGGCAAGTGGTGCATCTGCGAGGACTCCACCAGCATGCACAATCGACAACCCTGGAGGATTTTTTGGATTAGGATTCCGATTCTGATCATTGTGGGTTTGTGATCCAAAAACATCCACATCTTCTGCACGTGAAATGTCTGAAGCAATTATCATGACCGACGTTCTAGCACTATTTGTGATGCCACGGGTAGTTCGTAGTACATCAGGAGATCGACCAGATCGTCCGATAAGAGCTACACGCCCTACACTGCCATGGCATGTGAACCAAGCTCCTGTCTGAGCACCAAGTGCGCCTGTGCCACCGGTTATAAGGACAGACCTCAAGTCACCTGGGCGACCACCTAAGCTTTCTGATAAATTGAATTTTGGACACGTGTGAAGAAATGTCGTTGATGATTGTTGGGAAAGTCTGTTGCAACTTGTTCCACCATTGAGTGTCCTGGTGTGCTGGGAACGAGCATCAAACGAGTGTGTGGCACATCTGAGTGCACGACGCATATTTGAAGCTGGATGCGACATCACATCAAGTTGATGCGTCAGCTCGCCATAGACGATTATAGTAGCAACTTGCGCCATCATAGAGCCGATTCCGGGGTCATCTAACCTCGCGACTTTTCCATGTGAAAAGCTTCTTTCAATGGAACAGCGCGCCATAGCTGCTGCGCGAACTGGATCGATTAAAATGGCGCGTGCGGGCACAGCGATGACGTTTACAGATACGTCTACTGAAATAATCCGCGCGAGGGGCTCACGCATGGACAGAATACACAAAATTCCATCTCCTGTGCGAACAGAGGGATTCGTATTTGCCAGAGACTTGTCTGTATGAACTTCCGAATCCCTACCAAGAGCCTCTACAATCCCAACAACTATGCGAAAACAACGCTCGTTTTTAGCTGTCGTCGCGAAGGCACTCTTGGCTTTGAGGGTATTCTTTGTATTGCGCATAGGTACATTTCCAGGCGCTTCTCCTCCCACTCTGAATGCGATGATGTCTCCTTTTGTTAGTTCTGCTGCTAAGATACGAACCGACACCGCACTTTGAGGTTTCCCAACAGGTTTCCCCGCCATCACATCACTTAATTGAGACTCTCGCATTTTTGCTAGCGTCGGGAAGGAGCTCACATTTCCTCTAGTTGCAGCACCATAGCGATAATCGGAGTGTTTTGAGTTGTGTTGATTACGATCATGAGAGAATGACTTAAAGTCAGCCAAACTGTCTATTGCGGAATCAACACACCTTCTAAAAGACTCTGGTGCTGCGACATCGAAGTCCAAAGCTCGAACGTCCAAACCAGGCAGCTCCTGTGGAATCGATCTTGCAATGGCGTGCAGAGCAGCTGAACTCGCAGACACAGACGGATCATCATAAACAGCAGAATTAATGCCAGCAGCTGTGAGCATGCCACCGAATGTACTGAACTCAACCATACCAACCCTACTGCGAATTGCGGACGCAACACTTGAAATTGCCATGGCTCTGGCGATGTCACAAGCGACGTAACTCTGGGGTCTTTGGTGATGTGATTTCGACATATTTTGTATAGAATGAATGGTCCCATGGGAGCGAACAGCAGTGACCGGCTTTCGTTGTACGTATCCATCTGCTTTGCCAGGAAAAGTCTCCCAAGCTACTTCGCTGAGTAGAGACGCTAGGGTCGTTTGCTCACTCTTATCATCGAGCATGATACCACTATAACGAGCTCCCGCATATTCCTCTCGTACCATGTTGGCATCCGCTGCTTCCGTAACTGTGACAGGACGCGTCAACATACCTGTCATCAAATTAAGTGAACCACCGCGATCAACACTCAGGAAGTGATCACTGATCATATTGTTATCACTATTTTGAAAAGTCGCGCCATCAATGGAAGCCTGGTGATGATCTGGGCCTCTGAGCTTTGCAGCAGCATTCGGTCTTGCACGTTCACACGATGAGATATCAGCTACCGAACGGATCATACATGCAGAGATGGAGGCTGGAATCCGTGCTGGCAGTGTATTTTTAAGTTTGAGGTCCCTCACATCGGTAGCTACCGCAGCGACAAGGTGCAGCGATGCGTCAATAGCTTCGATATCTATCCAGTCAGGCTCGCGAACAGGTGAATGAATAGTCGCATTAACGTTTTTTTGTAGACCCTCCGCAACACAGTTGACCTGCTGTTTTTTCATGAAACGTGAAAAAGAAATGTACTTGTTTGTCTCGTGTTCTGGATTGTCAAAAATATCAGATGAACGTTGTGATGTTAGCTCCGAAAGTATTGCAAGTCTGCTGGCAATATACGATAAGCTGCTATGCGGCTTTTTCATCCGTACAGCGTCTCCTTGTCGGTGAATTTCAATGTGGTGTTCTTTTCTTCCATAGTCTTTGAGGATGAGAGGCACCAAAAGTGTTGTGCTGTCAAGCATTATTGCCGATTCGGGGTCACCGTTAGGCATCGCCTTATGCGCTGTTGCAGCAATCGCTGAGATAGCACCTGCAGCTGGAAACAAAACGTGACCCATCACGCAGTGATCACGCATAAACTCAAGCCGCACGTCGTTTAGACAACAATGATACGCAACACCGTAAGTTTTTCCAATGTTGCACGCAAACAGAAGAGGGTGTGGGCAGGGAAAATAACCGAATCTTGATGCTCTTCGATAATAACACTTCACTCGAAGCGAGTCAGTATTGATGCGTCTGGCTGAAATATTTTCATTCAACTTCACAGGACGAAGGAGCATGTGCGCATTCACGCCACTCATACCAAAACTTGACGTTCCTGCGTCAGACAGTACGGGAGTGGCGATCCTTTCACGACTGGCTCCTGGCGCTGTCAAACTTGCACCATCCAGTGCTGATGCCACAAAAGGGTTCACAAATCGTAGATGCTTGATTGGCGCTGACTCAAGACGAGCGAGGTGTCCGATAGAAGCAAGTATCCCAGCTACACCTGCAGCACCCTCCGAGTGACCGTAGTGAGATTTCGGCGCGCAAAGAGCAAGGCGAGCTTTTACATAGGTCAAGTCGCCATTGTCATATCGAAAACTTGCGAGGCATTTTGCGAGAGCTCCGGTCTCTATGGGATCGCCAAGACCTGTTCCTGTTCCATGCATTGCAATGAAATCGAAACCTGCGATCAAATATGATGTTTCGTCGTATTGAGCCTCTTTCAAAATATCTGCAAGAAGCGCCTGCTGGCTCGGTCCATGTGGCGCAGTCAGAGCTGAGCTTCGGCCGTCCTGATTTACTGCGGAGGCTGGAGAGGCAAAGATAGTGGTGCCCGCGAGATCGTAGCTACCATTATGACCATCGATGGCAAGTCCTTGAGAGAGCAAATAGCCACCAACAAATAGTGTTCCACATCCTTCTCCTCGGCCATACCCGTCAGCGCTTGCATCAAGTGTTTTACATCGCCCAATAGATGACAGTGCACCAATTGCACAGATGACGCTAGTGTTCACATATGACAATGCAAGGTTTACTCCTGCGACGACACCTGCGGCGGCCTCTCCAATTCCAGTGGCGCGTCTAGCAAGGTGAGCAGCAACAAGGGAGGAGGAACATGCAGTATCTGTTGCGATACACGGACCTGATAGGGCATTGACATATGATACTCGGCCACACATGAATGCAGCGCCCGATCCAGTACCTGCATGTGTGCCAGCATCAATATCATAAATTTGCTGCAGCTGGGGCATTTCGTTGTACATGCATCCTACAAATACACCTGTGCGATCTCTTTGAATGACGCTGAAAATTTCAGGCGCTTGCAAACACCGCAATACAGACTCAAGTAGAAGACGATGTTGAGGGTCAAGGTGGTATGCCTCAGTACTCGACATGTGCATTATCTCAGCGTCAAAACACTCAGCACGGGATGGAGGTAAAAATGCACCTTGGCGAACACTGACTGCGCCCAGAACCCGAACAAATGTTGGGTCATACCGTTGGTCGATGTCATATCGCGAAAGGGGGACTGTTGTTTGGGAATCTACATGCGAGAGGGCAAATTTATTCCAGAACATGGAACTGTCGTCAACTTCCCCTGCAAAGATTGCTATTGCACCTGAAATGGAAATATTCACACCGTATCCCAGTCCATTTGATGAATCTTTGAAAGCTCTCTGGATTTCAGAGGACGGTTGCAACACCGTGTTTTCCTTTTCATGGGGCTCATTCTCTGGGTCAAGGAGGCCCATAAGCCTGGTGATATGATGCCCAAGTGCGGTAGCTGTTGGATAATCGAGCGCGGCTGTTGACTCAAGCCTAACATTGAATTCCTGTTCAGCGCGCTGCTGCAACTCAACACCTGCGACAGAATCCAAACCACTCTCCATAAGAGGATCATCTGCGTATACGGTTTCCCCTGTGGATTCCGAGATGAGGGTGACGAGTCTCTCGGTGACAGCACTGACTGCAGTATCTCCTCTGACATGACGATATGCGTGTGGCAAAGTGTCGCGCACATTTCCGAGCGAGTTCTTTCGATGGGTGGCAGCTCTAAGAGGGGCATCTTGTCTGTGTAGAGAGGCTCGTGCTTCATGGATTAGGTCGTGAACTAACGACGGTGTCTTCATACCAGTACTTCTCTGTGATCTCACCTTAAGCGTCGCTTCAATTTTCAGCCAGTCAAATGGAGACGCAATAACAGTCGAATTTCGGCCAAGAGCCCCAATTCTGTCTTTTGTTGCAGCGAGTATCAATGAGAGAATTATGATTCCAACACTTGGGTCGATAGATCCTAGCCCAAATCGCTCAGCAGTAGCAGCACCTCCTGAAGCAGCCATACCAGCATCTCGCCAAGCACCCCACACGATAGCTCGACTTGTTATGCCAGCTGAACGTTCTGCAGCCGAACGCGATACAAGTGCAGCATTGGCTGCAGCATAAGGAGATTGACCAACAGATCCAAATATAGATGCAAGGGAACCAAATGCTATCGCAGCGTTCAAAGGTGTCTTGCTGACTATTTTACTAACTGACTTAGTCCAGCCAGCGCATTTAGGCGCATGAGTGGCGTTCACGTTGCCCACAGTTTGGCGCACTAGGAACGCGTCTCGAAGGACTCCCGCTGCGTGCATCACGGCAACGGGAACGCGACCAATTGATGAACCAATGCAAAATGCCGCTTCAGATGTTGCAACGTCAGCACAAATGAGGACAACAGGTGATGCAGATATTGTCAATAACCGGCCAAAGACATGACTGAGAGTACGACCAGCACGGGACCCTAGCACTACTGGACATCGCCGTGCAGGCGATATCCAAGAAGCAACAAGAAGCGGCACACCCCCTGTGCCTCCGGTGATATGCACAGGACGACCGGGCTCAAATGCAGGTGGAGGTTGGGGGAAACTAACGTTAACCCTCCGAGAAGTAGTGACATAATTTAATGTGTCACCCTCTTGTATGGAACTATGGTCCTCGGTGACCAAATCCTCGGCAATCATTCTTGGGATCGTGAGCGCTCCCGCGCGCACTATTATACCAAAAGCATCGCTGATGTGCTGAGACCTAATTTCTCTGTCCCCCATGACGTAAGCACTATGGGGAAGATCCAAACCTGTCCAAGCTGATATATTTCCCTCTTTTGTAGAAATTATGTCTGCGATGGAAGAAGATGATTCTGCTGCTGCGACTGACCATGTTCCCCACACTGCACTGTCCATGCCCGGAGACAAAAATCCCCGATTAGAGCCATATGGTGTATAACATTCTGCTTGGGGATGTGCGTCACGCGTGCAGAGCAATGGGAGAGAAGTCCAATCCTGTGGTAGCGAAACCAGCTGCTGTGCCGCCTGAGCCACGAAAGAAGTGACTCGAGCAGCACCTAGCGTAGCGCGAGACAAAGGGGAGAGAGAACTCAAAGTTGATCGAGATCTCATTGAGGTAGTGTAAAACAATGCACTCGATGGTGAACGATTTGCGTGTTTCTCTGCTGCTCGAATACATGTCGGTAAAGCTTCCCAAGACACAGCATGGATGACCCGCTGATGTGGAATTTTGTGAATCGCAGTGATATTGGTCTTTAAGTCTGTTTGGAATGCTCGCACTGGCTTCACTGCGAGTGCACGAACAATCGCGATCGCCGACGATGTCGATGGCGAAGCGAGGACATGATTCGAGAGGTGCAATAAATCTTGATACTTTCGTCGAAGACCAATCGTTGCCGCCAGAACTCGTAATGCCATCATACGAGAAGGGCTTTTCCCTGGAGCAGTGTAGGCGTCAAAGCCTGTTGGAAGCAAAATTATGGGTCCCGTTCTCGTATCTTCGTTCGGTATACGTGTTGCAGCAATGAGCTGAAGGACATTATCTAGTGTCGCTGGGTGAACGAGATAAGGATTGAGATCGTCAGGTCGATTAATCACACATCCAGTCGAAATCCGAATCTGCGGAACTGTTCTTTCCTGGCTCATAAATATTGCTGAACGTGCCTTGCGACCAGCAGTATCTTTCCTGTCTGTACGCATTAGAAGCCCACTGAAATCATGGTTCTCTGCATCAAAATGAAAATCTGAGCATGCTCGTGATGTGCGAGCCCCCATGTGTTTAACGCTTCCTATACTACTGGAAGTTGTAATAATGATCTCGCCGTTCGAATCGGCCCGGCATTCAACATCCACAATCGCTGCATTCGGTACCCCCTCTCTGATGGGATCAGGCATCACGAGCGGTGATGGTATCGCACCATATGCAATTATGACGTTGTACTCTCGGTCTACGGAGCCAGCATTACCCCATGTTGTCGCCACGACACTCGTCGCGAGCTCAAGGAATCCAGCGGCAGGAAAAACTCCCCCACGCAACACTCGATGGTCCCATAGGTGCGAATGCACTCGGGGATCCATGACCGCCTGAACCACACACGCTTGCTGTTCAATTCGAGTGGCACTTTGGATTAATGCTCGTATCTCAGGGAGGACCCAGTATCTTGAATAATCGAGCAGTTGAGATCGTTTATTACGACATGGTCCCAAGAGTGTCTGGCACTTGTCACCCAAGCTTCTGCGACATTTTTGTATTATGACAAGATGAGCGTTTGTTCCCTGAAACGCAAATCCTGAAACTCCTTGATACTCACCCATCTCGTTTTCACCTTTCTGGAAAGGCGCACAATTACGCTGTCTTGGAACTGCCGGCCTTAATGGCATCGTGCCAGTGTTTTTCTTCGTCTCTGATGCAATAAAACTCACGATATGCATATTAATGCCACCAAGATGCAGAATAGGCATCGCCGCAACATCAAAAAGCCCTTGGAGAATAGTCGCGATGCCGACAGATCCAGCTGCTGTCTCTGAGTGGCCCACCCATGACTTGACAGACTGAACAGTAATCGATGCAGGTGTGAGACGATCGTGGTATCTGTTTCTGCTATTCCAAACCGCGCTAGATGAAATCCTGCAATACACGGCGAGGATTGAGCCGAACTCAATAGGATCGCCCAGTGCAGTACCAGTTCCGTGCATTTGTAGACGGCAAATGTCATTGGATTCAATCTTAGCATTTCGGAGTGCCGCTCGTAGCGTCCACTGTTGACTGGGGCCGTTGGGTGCAGTGAGTGAAGCGCTGCGTCCATCTTGATTGACTGCAGAGCCAGCCATGAAAATTAGAGGAACACCACGGAGGGAATTTTCGTGGTGAAGAGCAAAGTTCTCAAGAAACACAATTCCACGAGCTTCAGAGCGCACGTACCCGTCTGCGCGTGCATCAAGGGATTTACACCTGCCGTCAGAAGCGAGCATCCCCGCGGCGTTGAACAGACCAGATACAAGCACACTCATGATTGCACTAACACCACAACTCGCAGCCGCGTCAATATCACCCACCTCAGTCGCTTGCATAGCAGCATGCGCAGATACAATGGACGAGGAACAAGCAGTGTCGATCGCGAGAGAAGGACCGCGAAAATCAAATATGTATGAAATTCGGCCAGCGGCAACACTCAAAACATTGCCGGGGAGGATAAATGCGTTGAGCTCCTTTGCAGCAGGTTTGACGTGATCGACCAAAAAATCAGTCCCTGAAATACCGACGTAAACACCAGTATTTGGCAGTTTTTTTATCACTGGACTCATGAGTGTAGAACTGGCAAAGTGTGCATCTGAAGATGAGTTTGCACGCGCCTCGATGACGCCTTCTAGTAAGGACCTGTGCTGCACATCCATCACACAGGCCTCAACACGGGATATTCTGAAAGCATCGGCATCAAAAAGGTCAATATCGTGAACGAAACCCCCAAATGATGGGAGGACATTCGCACTGGATTGAACCTCGGCATAATTGTCCCAAAAAGCATTTGTATCCCATCTTTGGTGAAGTACACGACCAACAGCATCGCCACATGTCGGATTACTCGTCATTGGGCCCATTCGAACTGGTGATGGTGTGTTAAACGATGAGCCCGTAATAACAGAGATCAAATGATCGACTTCACGATGAGAGAATAACTTAGCATTAATCTTGGACTCCCTCAAGAACACGTCTGGCTTTTTTTGACTGAGGTGACTTCTGGAGGTGACCGTATTGTCATTACTGTCTTCACTATCTGAGCATTCAAATAACTCGATTTCGATATGGTCATGAATATATGCCGACAGCGCTGTGGCGGTGGGGTAGTCAATCACGACTGTCTCGGGAAGCTCGATCCCAAACTCAGATTCCATCTGCTGCTTGAGTTCCACGCCGCTGAGAGAGTCAAGTCCCGCATCCATCAGAGGCTCGTCAGGCTCGACTTCGCGACCGAGAATCTCACTAATGAGCGAAACAACTTTTGAGCGCGTGGTTTCGATGTCACCCTCATATCCTGCGGAGGTGTCAATCCTAGCTGCAGACTTGCTCCTTCCTCGTCGGCGCTCTGAAGTCGAGTGCCCATTTTCTGATTCGGATGAAGAGGGAGATTCAAAGTTTCTGCTCGTTCCGTGATCACTGCTGATGTGGTCATGAATATATGCCGACAGCGCTGTGGCGGTGGGGTAGTCAATCACGACTGTCTCGGGAAGCTCGATCCCAAACTCAGATTCCATCTGCTGCTTGAGTTCCACGCCGCTGAGAGAGTCAAGTCCCGCATCCATCAGAGGCTCGTCAGGCTCGACTTCGCGACCAAGAAGTGCGCTAAGTAATGAAAGCACACGGGAGCGAACGAATTGAACACTCGGGTAAGCGGATTTTACTGTGTGTCCTTCACCTTCTCTGCTCCTTCGTCTCTTTGTATCGATCGGCTTTCTATTAGAACGGGTATTTCTTCGAGCTGCTAATAATTTGGTTTGTGACTCTTTTTCGATAGCTTGGGAAACCAGTTCAACGGTCGCTACAGGTGGAGGTGAGAACACCTTGGCGATTACTTCCCATTCAAATGGGCTGATGGCAACATTATGTGGAGCTGCCATTGTTAATGCAAGAGCAGCAAGCCCCATCGTGGGATCGATTAGACCCATACCTCCTCGGTTAATACGTGCTAAGACACTTGCATTTCGAGCTGCCATGCCAACTGCAGCCCACGCCCCCCACTGCACGCTTGATACTGGTGCTCCGGTGGCACGATCTATTGCCGAAATTCGATCTAGTACTGCATTTGCGGCTGCATAGTTGCTTTGTCCAGCTGAACCTATCAAAGCTGCTATTGAGGAGAACATTGTTGCGGAAGATAAAGGACGTGCATTTGTGCACATGCTACGTAGAGTGGCACTGGCAATAGATTTCGCCGCCATCACTTCACGCACAGTGCCTGTGTTTTGTGATCCGACAATACCATCACGTAAAACCCCAGCAGCATGCAATAACGCACCAGCTGGTGCGTTGCTAGCAGAAATGCCTTCAGAGATGATGGGATCGTGTGTTCGTCTTGCGAAAGCAGCGCATTCCTCCTGTCGTGCTGCATCAGCGCGAATGATGGTCACAACCCCGGCGTTTACGCCAAGATATCTTCCAGAGCGATTCGAACGACCTTCGCGTCCAATGAGCCCGATTCGTGCAGGCACACGCCGTGAGACCCATTGTGTAATTTCTAACCCGAGTGCTCCAAGACCTCCGGTGATTGATAAAACTTCTCGTGAAAGTTGGTCAAAGAGTTGATTGCACATTCGAGATGACTCAAATGAGCATCGCTTAACAACTGTTATACCGCAACCAAATGCGTCCGACATTACCTGCTCAGGCATCACCACAAGACGAGTGAGCGGTGAGGGAATGCCGCTTGGCATAACTCGTGCTTTTCTAGATGGAATCTGTGCCGATGAATGCATCACAACGAATGGTCGTGTTCGTGTCTCAACAAGACCTCCTGCGATTCCTGCAAAAATCGGGATGCCTCGGGCCAACGCGTCAGCAATCCATCCAATCGCACTAGGTGCAAGTGCAGCAAGGGTTGTGGGATCCGTCGCCCGAGATTCATAGCAGACAAAGGCGTGCCTGTCGAATGTTCCGAGAGATTTGTAATTTTGGAGTGCCCGAAATGATCGCACAACACCTGTGGCTATATTCTGGCAATAAGTATGTCCTTCTCCAAACATGAGCCTCATAACCTCTGAGAACCACAGTGCTGATCCGACACGAGTTGACATCTTCACTAGCGTTTTCGGTTTGTTACCAGTGACAAGCTCTCGGTTCCCATAGAGCTCTTGACTCAAAGGAAAGATTAATGACTCGTCCGCATCGAACCCCAGGGCACCCACAATAACGTTCGCTCCTCGCACTCTACTTGGATCAGTATCGGCAACAAACCAACGGATGCATGCGTCTTCAAGACGTGCTGCAAGTGCGGCAGCAACAATGCATTGTTCTGGACTGTCAAGCAGTGCAATCAGGGGGTCGAAACCAGCATTGGCGCATACGGTATACGCAAGGGATGCAGCAATATGCGGCTCTCCAAGGCTTGCGGCCTCTTCGAAGGACATCCACTCAGGTTTTGGCGCACATAGGGATGGGTCAAATTTTTTTTGTGAGGGCGAGAAAACTCCAAAGAGATGCCTTCCAATTTCTACCTCTGAGATGATACTCTCATCTGAGTTCATCACAGCCCCTGAATATCCAACGAACCCGTGAGAGCTGTGTGCGCCAGAGATGATGTTAGCGTCGTCAAGGAGTGTATCACCAAGAGAGGCAACAGCCGCATGAACACGCAAGCAAGGCGTCCCTGATCCGTGAAGCACCTCCATCAAATTTGAAGACCCCTGCTTGTGACTCTCAGATCTGAGATATTTCAAACGCCTGCAGTGAGAATCTTGCTTTGATCGAAGACTCGGGACTAGCGTCACGCCACTACAAAGTGCAGCCTCCCGCATGCCCCCAAGAGTCATTGACTCGTGTGTAAATGGATCGAAGGGACCGAGGCTCATCAGAGGAGAAGGAACTTTGTGATGTGATGCCCAGTGGAGCTCACATTTATCAATATCAAGTACGTCGAACTGTGTGCGTCGGATTTCCTGTGCAGCGCATCGAAACGCTCCGTGCATTACCCCTGGTGCCACTGATTTAAGATTTTGCGCTGCTGAGAACGCATCGTTTACATGGATAGCCCCTCCACGTGTTCGGACGATCATACGAAAATGGTCACGAATAATTTTGCTTTGAAGCACCATTGTTGCAGTCGGGAGTAAAGTATTATTACGAGATCGGGTCAAAAAAGATGCAGTATGTGCGACTCGAAAGGGACTTTCGAGGTGCAGCGGTCGAGGCATGATACACGGTGCATCTGATGCAGCATGATAATCTGGCAAGCGTGCGAGCCATTCTGTCTCATATACTAGGGTTTTTTCCATGCGCGTCAACAGATGATTTTTGGGTGCCTTCGAATTTTCATCCACGTCATGAGTAGTCACAATTGGTCGATGCACCTCCTTCACAACCATTCTGCAAATGCGTGCCAATGCACTACCATCGCTCCAAGGTGATATGACATGATTCGACACGCGTGATGGATGTCGCTTCAAACGCGAAGGCGCGAGTTCAAACCATTCCGATTGATTCGTATCACTTACAGACTCTGCAGCACCAACAAATGAAATGTCTCGAATACAACGAAACGGTGCTGTGAAGACATCTACGCTAACAGGAACCGATATCTTCTGGGTTGAGTTCTTTGAGCGGTCTTGGGCTTCTTTCTCAGAGTGCCTCTCAGTGATGGCAAGTGCGGCGCCGAGCTGCATCGTATTGTCTAAACAAACGGGATTTGTGTGATATCCAAGGTAATCACTTTGCTGAGGGGAGTTAACTGTTCCCTTTGCCTTCTTCCTTTCGGAGGCGCACCTTGAGAGAGGAATTTGAAAGATGTGCATCATAGAACGTGCAGCATTGAGCTGGGGAACAGACGACAACTTCATCGATAATGATACACGCATACGCGCGTGAGCATGGGAGAGACGTTTCGAAACGGCTGTTCTGACCGTAGATGAACCAATCTCTAGCATAGAAGATCCGTTTTCCATGCACCACATCAATCGCCCATATGAACTTTCAAAGTGTGAGCCAGAACCACGTTGTCTTCTCGAGGGAACGGGATTTGTAAATGGTTGTCTAGTTGTATTTGGGTCAGATAGGATCATCGGAGTAGGCACGGTACATCCAATCATCGCGACATTCGAACCAGAAAGATCTACCCCCATTGCAAGTGACATAGTCGTTCCTGCAATAGCTAATTCGAGAAATCCGGCTGCTGGGAATAACGCGCGACCACCGACGCGGTGATCCCAAAGATGATCAAGAACTCTGGGATCAAGATCAGCTCTCAAACATTGTCGCGCCATTTTTCGGAAAGCATCAAAAGAACGAAGTGAAGCATGTGACGCTGGCAGCACCCAGTGCCTGAATTTATTGAAGAGGTGAAATATCGTTCGCACACCAGGAACTGCCCGTGATCCACCTGACGCCTTTATCTCAGCGCTCAACACCGCATGTCCGTTCGTACCCTGAAATGCAAAACTTCCAACACCACACACCGCATCCCCCGAACATGCTGCAAGAGAATTACCCGCAACCTGCCTTCCCAAGCGTACGACTGGTGATTTTATATCAATAGATGTTGTGGATTTCATCACGCTGATAACATGGGGATTGATGGTTGTTAGATGTAGCACCTTTTCAGTATTCGCAGCAGATAAATTTTCTAACGGCTGCATCATACCGATCACTCCACTGGCACATTCAGTATGGCCAATAAAGGATTTCACCGCCTCAAGCACGAGCGGACAATCCTCGTGGGTTCGTAACACTGCAATAGATGCTCCAAACTCAATAGGATCACCAAGAGAAGTTCCAGTGCCGTGCATTTGAAGGGTTTGCATGTTTGAGGGAACCAATGCTCCGGCTTTTAGTGCAGCACGAATGACGGCTTGTTGCGCAAGCCCACTTGGAGCAGTCAATCCACTAGAGCGGCCATCCTGATTGACTGCGGTGGAAACAAGCTTGGGACTCTGATTCATTGTGGGCATCTTATGTGTGGCTTTTGACAATGATGCCTCAAGAACCAGCACACCTATCGACTCCCCACGCACATATCCATCAGCAGAAGCATCCATAGTCTTACACCGGCAGTCAGGGCTCAGCATTCCAGCAGCGTGAAATGTCGCTGTGGCATTGTGTGCAGTAATTGAATGCGCACCGCACGCTACCGCACAATGGATTTCACCATCCCAAATTTCGCATGCAGCGATATGTGTGCTGACAATAGAAGAAGAACAAGCTGTATCGACGCTAAGCGCAGGGCCATGCATTCCAAAGACAAAACAAAGTCGACCAGCAGCACAGCTCAATGTGTTCCCCGTGGCAATGTAAGGATGGGTTGGTTCCAAACCATCACTCCCGTGCCTCCAAAACCTCATGATGTGCGCATGCTGGTATGACTGGTCTGCAATGCCAACAAATGCACCACAACCTGCGCTGTCAAATCCACAACCACGAAGATCATCATCGCGGGTGGACAACGTGCAATCCTCCGCAGAGCGCGCGTGAAATAACATTTCGAGCAACTGCCGATGCTGAGGATCCATCAAGACCGCCTCAGTCTGCGATGTTTTGAACAAATCAGCATCAAACTCATCCGCGCCCTCCATGAAGCCACCAAGATTAGGAAGGCACTTCTGTGTCTCGTCTTGGTACGCTTGCATATCCCACAGCGCTCGAGGTACGCGTTCAACGCAATCCCCATAAGCAGGCACAGCTGGTTGCTTTGCACGCGAAGGAGCACGTGCAGATGCGCCAGTAATGATAATTACACGGCCCAACAATGCTTCGAAAGGAAGACGAGCAGGGAGGACGGAGTGATATCCTCTTTGTTCCGGAAAAGAAACCGTACTTCGATCTTCGCGTCCGATTGCGTCAAACACATAGCTTGTCAGAGCCGTGATCGTTGGGTAATCATACACTGCAGCTGCAGGAAGGTTCAAATCAAATGTGGCGTTAATCGTTGAGCGGAGATCACTTCCAGCAAGCGAGTCGAGACCAGCAGTCATCAGTGGATCATGTGGAAGAACTGACTCATTTCCTGTGAGATCAACAACGACACGGGTGATGTAATCACGAATCTCTCTTTCACTGTGAGCTGCCGAAGTCCTGATGGTTTCCTGTGGAAACGGGTTGGGCACAGATTTGTATCCTAAATGATGCATCTTGTTGGATTTATCAGCAATAATATCAGTAATACCAATCGTCATTCGTCTCATTGAAGCGGAATCCATGTATTTTGTATTCTCACATACTGCCTTGCAACACGAAGGTACACGGCGTACATTTCTCGCAAAGATGTGCCAAATGAACGGACTCGCAACAATAATCGTGCGACTATTGGAACTCGAAAGTAAGACCAGTGCTGCTTCGAGAGTTGCGATGCCATCCTTAGGTGTCATTGTGCCAATTCCAGAGCGTCCTATTCGTGCAAGCACTGCAGGATCTTTTGCTGCCATTCCAGCATCTCGCCATGCACCCCATCGTATTATGATAACAGGAATACCACCGCATCGATCACGTAGATCTATAGCATCAGTTGCGGCATTGGCTGCAGCATAAGCAGCTTGCCCTGCAGATCCTATCTGTGATGCAACGGATGAAAATGCTACGCGTGCAGCAACACTTGATGAGAGGAGAATCCTTGAGACAGTGCGCGAAGAATGCACTTTAGGTGCATGCGCTACAAAAATTCCACCTGCAGTTGTGTTCAAAATGGAGGCGTCTGAGAGTACACCTGCAGCAGCAAAACATCTTTTGATCGTGTTTGAGCCAAAGT
>JACLAA010001017.1_pt1 | contig 32119 bp, 52 predicted proteins | sample 8027891 | NCBI WGS metagenome assembly JACLAA01 (sample SAMN15724900, study PRJNA655200) | protist metagenome | isolation source: fluorescence activated cell sorting (FACS) single amplified genomes of... | place: Spain: Blaines Bay Microbial Observatory, Mediterranean Sea | collected 2016-01-19 | reverse complement strand
CCCAGTATATGTTAGTAGCCCTATTGTTTTGATTATTGCCATCTTTGTGTAATGCCCACCTTTTTTCTTCTGACCTGCCTCTGCAAAAAGCCTCTGCAACAAGCTTATGTACTTTCGGTTTATAATGTTTTTTATTATGATAAATGGAAACTGTTAAATATCCATCCTTATCTGGAGTTTGAGATAAGAAACGAAAATGAGTTCCTCTATGTAACTTTAGAGATTTAACACGACCCTTATTAGATACTAGATAATCTTGATATTTTGTTTGTTGCCATCTTTCTCTGTTACTCATGGTAATCAAGTGGTAAAGGGTAGTGCTAATCTCTTAGCTTTCTTCGTTTAACAATCAACATTGTTATCCCTTTACATTACATATTGTATATTACTTTTGTAAAGATTGAAAGTTTTTTCTTAGCTTTTTGTTGTTTTTGATAAACTCTTAAAGCTGATGAACTTACATTTGTCATAAAACACCTCTTATTGTTGTTGTGTCTTTTGTCGCATGACCTATGCGAGACTTGTAGCCCATGTCTTATGGAGTGCTTTTGACCCATGCACTATGGGTAGTAAAAGAGGGAGCAAGAAGCTCCCCCTAGTTTAGTGTTTAACTAACACAGTCTTCCCATAAATATCCTAGTTCAGGAGCAACGATTTTCTCATCTTGATAATACTGAACTCTCATATTCATGTAGTTTCCGTGGTCTGGGTCTTCCCATGATTCAACTGCCATAGGTGTACCAAACAATGGATTTGTCCATCTGAAAGAATATCCTAATGAAGGGTTTCTTCCATCAGCATCTGGTCCATTAGTGAAGTGTCCAATGATAGTGTCTTTACCCCATACTGAGCTAAAGCTATCTGCTTGTCCTTCTTCTGCTGTGTTTTTAATAGCTGAACCTATTAACACTTTGTCGACATCAAATAATGCAGCTAAAAGGTCTTTTGTTACAACACCTCTTTGAACATATTTGATTCTTTCAAGAATGTCTGCATGTCTTAAAAGAGCATTATAGACTTCTCTACCAAAGATAATTGTGTTAGCTTCTAAGCCTGTTGTACTTCTGATAGAATCTTTAGCTGTTTGAATATCAGCAAAAGGGTCAGAAGTTCCAGATGCAGTAGAATCCCATTTTGAGGAAACTGTTGCATTAGAACCTAAGTTTGAACCAGTTCTTAATTGGTCTGCAACTCTGTTCTCATAGTCTAACATTAATAAGTTTTGTAGGTTTCTTGCTGCTTTCTCTCTGATTTGTAGAGGTGCATCAGCATTAACCATTGTTTCGTAGTCTATTTCATCTACTAAGGCATAGTTATGTGCATAGAATGTATCTGATGATACATTGTAGTTAACTGTTCTACCTTTTGTTCTTGGTGCTCTAATTGTTGTTTCTGGAAGTCTAAAGAAATCTCCTTTAGTCCATTTATAGAACACATCTGATTGTTTTTGTACATTCACAATTGGATATATGTCTTGCACAATTGTATTTTGTGGCTCAAAGCCTACAACTAAATTGCTTAAAGGTACATCAATGTGAACATCTCTTGGTCCTATTCCCATTTTTTTATCTCCTTAGATTAAATTAACTTTTATATCCAGCATGTGTAATCAACATTTGGAAGTTACTACCAGAAGCAACTGCTGTAATAGCTTGTCCGATAATAAAGTCTCCTGATGCTGCTGCGACTGCTGTTGCTGATGCTGTAACTGAAACTTCGTTACCAGCAGCAATTGTACCACCAGCGAAGCATCTTGTTACTCCACCAACTACTACAGTTGCATGTTCATCTGCTTTTGGCTTATTGTTTAATACACCAAAGATGTCGCCACCTGCTGTATGTTGTCTGTTTACTTTGTTTGCTGCAGAAACTTTTACCAAGTGATACTGATAATTTTCTAAGTTTGCAGCTGCTATCATAGATTCGTATTGTCTACTCATTGTTATCTCCTTTCTTCTTCATATTTATCTGATAATTCTTTATCGTTTTTAAGAACAGCTAATACAGCTTCGCCATAATTCTCAGCTTTTTTCTGCTCAAGATAAAGTTTTGCTCTTCTGTCAACTTCAACACCTGCATTATCATAGTCAGCAACTACTTGTGGTTCGCCACCTTCTTCTGATATTTCAGCAAACTCAACAACTTTTGGCATGTTGTCTAGGATGCTTGTTACAAGTTCAAACTGAGATAAATTAATTTCTTTGTCATCTTTTGAATAAGAAAAAACTTTTTCATCAGTTGCAGTTGAAAGAAGTGCTTCTACCTCTTTATACTGGACAGGAAGAATTTTGCCTTCTGTCTTTAAACTATCCATGTATGAAGCGATATTTTCTTTTTTGATTTCATCTTTATGTGCTTGATACTCTTTCATAACTTCTTCTTTTTCTTTGCGAAGTTGTGAAATTTCATCTTCGTACTTTTGGATTGAAACCTTATCATGATTTTCTTCCATGATTTCACTCTCCTTTCCGTTATAGTGGTATTTGACTTCCCCTGTTCCCATGTTGGAATACAATCCTTCGATTGATTCTAAGTTAGTAACAGCAGGAATATCAGCTCCCAATAAAGCTACTGCTTTAAGTACTCTATTGAAAGTTGAGCCATTGGCTTTGTAGTTCCAATATATTTCACTTGAAACTCTTTTGTAGTTTCCTCTTTTTATTGCATCAAATACTTTCTTAGGAAGTTCTTTGAAATCAGCAACGAGTTTACTACCTACCTTATAGATTTTGGAGATATAACCAAGAGCAGGTTGTCCATCTTGCAACTCAGATTGTTCCTCATTATGTCCTAGCTTGATGGGTGGTTCAAAGCCCACATCATCAAAGTTTTCTATCATGGCATCTAGGTCCTTCTCACTATATCTGTCGCCATTCCAGATACCAGTTGAAAATATTTCGACACCATTAAGGTTATAAGTTTGTTCGACTGCATTGTTTTTTTGTTCTTCTTTACAATCGCATACCTCTTTTTTTTCATCACAATCGCAGTCAGATTGTGCAAAAGAGCCGATTGGTTTTTCTGTGTGAACATCTCTAGGTGTAATTGCCATTTTTTCTTCATCTTCATGAGCACCCATATCTTTGTCATCTTCGTGTGCACCCATCTCTTTATCTTCATCTATCATATCTTTCATTTTTTCTTTGGCTTCCATGTAAGCATCATGTGAAGGAAAAGGCATATATACAGTTACTTCTTCATCATCAATAATATGAACATGAGGATGTGAGCCTTCGCCACCCATTTCTTTAGCTCTAGCTTCTGCTTTTTCTGTTGTAGAATAAATATCTTCCATAGCATAAAGCTCTTCTCTAGTCATTCTTTCTTGTACTTCAGGTCTGAGCATTGCACCCATTTCCTTTTCTTTGTCTTTACCATGTATTCCTGGCATATTTACACCTCGTTTACTACCCGACATCTCGGACATTTTATTTCAACTTGCAGGAATTGCTTGACAGCAGATTTTCCTAACAATTTATTACAATTGTAACACCTTATATCAATTTTATCAAAAGATTGAGCTTGTATTGGTGGCTCATTTATGGTAATTGATGTTACATTTGTCATTTTGAACTAAGCCTATGTCCTTTCGGGAATAAATCGGTGTCGTGTTTACCAGAACGAAAGCGACCATTGCGAAGTGCATATAGATAACTATTTACTCTTGCAAGTGCCCATTGTTGTGATGATTTTACAGTAGGTCTTACACTTCCAGGATTGGTCCTGTAAGCTCCGATTCCTCTGTTGTATACGACTTGAAGTGTTCTTAATGTTGTTCTTTTTGTTTTAGTATCGCCATATTTTTCGTTATGGTCAGCTACTTTCTTTTTAAGTGCTTCATCTCTAGCACTATATTCTATTGCTTCTTGGTCATCTGAAGCTGGTCTGTTTTCAAGCTGATTTCTTTTAGACCTAGCCCAAGATTGCCCTGGGTCTCCGCCCCACATTGCCCAAGCAATTCTTCCGTTACTTGGATAACCTTTCTCTCCTGGTCTGAATCCTTGTGCTTTTTTGTCTACTTCGTGTCGGGAAAAGAAACTGTGCATTCGCTTTACTGTACTTGGCGACAAGTTCTCTCTGTTTTTTAATTGTGTCGCTCGAGCTATCCCAACGGCAGTGCCACCCCTTCCAAACTCCTTTCTCCATTCTAGTGCTTTAACTCCTTCTTTAGCCATAGCTTCGGTAGGTCTTAAATCTACCTGACTATTATTAGAGGTAATCACTTCTTCAGAATCTTCAAGGTCATCATCTTCGGCTATTGGCTCTTCTCCTAAACCTTCTTGAGGTGCAGGGTCTTTTATAGAATCTACTGTTGGAAAATGTAAGTTTTCTCTTATTGCATTTTGGTCTAATTGTGTTGCTTGGACTACACCTTTAGATACTGCATCTACGAATAATTGATTGAGTTCTAGTTTTTGGTCATCAGTCATTGGGTTAAATTGAAACTTAGGCAATGCTACATTGCCGTAGTTTATTTGAACTATGTTTTTAATTAATTGTTCTTGCATAACAATTTCTTCTAAGTCTTGTCTTAGCTTTCCAAGAACATATAAGAAAACATCAAAGTGCACTTTTGCTTGTGAGTAAGCTCCAAACTGTCCTTCGGCTACTAGCCTATCAGGGATAAGAATAGAACGAGCAATAGATTTATCATAATAATTAATTGCAGTTTTAAAGTCATCAGTTGAACTCCTTGATGGCTCTAAGAAACTTATATCAAATTCATCTACTCTATGTGTAATAGATGTTTTTGCAGTTAGATTATCAAGTATCTTTCTAAGATTAACAGTTGTTTGCGGGTCATTGTTTCTATACTTTCCAAGAACTGTTGGGTTTGCAAATCTTTCTAAGTAAATATTCCAAAACTTTATTATTGTGTCTTTGGACCAAAAAGCTCTATATGCTGACCTTAAATCAGATTGTCCATAATGATTACCAAATTCTTTGTTATAACTGAATATTAAAAATTTGTTTGTTGGTAATTTTTGTTCTAAACCTTCATAGGTATAAATTATGCCTCTTTTTTTAAGGTTACTGTATTTGTCTACTTTAAATTCGTACCAGTGTGGTCTTTTAGTCTTTAAGTTTTTAAGACCAACTTTGTTAGCATAAGGTCCAGATTCATACAGTTTGTAATTAATTTCTGTTATAGAATAACCATAGTCTAAAGCTGACATAATTTGAAAGAGAGCATCGTTCATTGAGCCCTCCATTTCACTTATTGTATAATTAACAAAGTCTGCAATCTCTCTGTCTGAAGTGCTGTCTGTTGCAGGTACAATTTTAAAATTAGGTGCTAATGTTGCAAATTTTTTAAGGCTTAAAGAAGACTTAACCATATCATCAATTCTCATCTGGTCATATATTTGCATACCCTTTCTTGATACCAATGTATCAGGGTTGTATGGTATAATGCCATTCTTGTAAGCTAGTTTAGATTCCGAACTAGCTAATTCGCCTAATCTTACTTTAGTCGGTTGTTCTTTTTGAAATATTTTCGTAATCTTGTCAAGTAAAGCCATTTCAATATAGTTTATTTGATATCGTATATAAAGTAAAGGTTAAAAAGGCATATTAGCAGATATTCTATCACCAAAAACATCTACTGGGCTCATCGCCGCATCTCCTTCTATTGGCATTTCGCAAACTGCATACCTCAAGGCATCTACAGGATGGTCAAATCCATTAGTATCATAAGTCTCAATGTTCTTCTTGTCTACTTGTATTTGGCTCATTGCTTTAAAAGTATATGGGCAATCTTCTGTAAATATTAGTGTTGGTTTACCTGTATGTTGTAAATTTGCTAATCTCATGTGTAATTGTTGTGTTCCGTAAATTCTATCATTATTTGCTCTATGCATTACTAAACCTTCTGATTCAAATATCTCTGCTATTGATTCACCTTGATTGTGCCTATTCCACATTGATACATCTGATGGACAATGTGAAGCATAAAAACCATTAGCTTTTTCTATATCTTTTATGTTTTTAGCTACTTCGTTTGCAGGCATTTGTAACCCTTTATTGCTACCATCTACTGTTCCAACATATTCTTTGAAACAAATTAATTCTTTTTCTCCAGTATAAGCTAACCAAACTGTAGCGAATGGTGCAGAGAATCCATAGTCAAAACCTCTAATTATAATGTCATTCTCTGAAGGCTTATAAGAAGATATTAAATGTTGTTGTACCGACATCTCGGGAAAACATGTTCCTTCTATTTTCGACCAATCACCATATCTAAGAGCAGCATAAATTTTATCACCTTGCATTTTAAGTCTTTGCTCATACATTTTGTCATTTTGTTGCAAATGTGGGTTGTCATCTAAAGTAGCAGGTATAAACAATCTTTTTAAACCTGTGTTAGGCTCTTGATAAATATTATAAGCACCTGGCTCTACAAATCTTTTACGAACCCAGTCTACATACTTACCTACTGGAGTGCCTGTGCATCTTACTCTAGGAATAAGTTTTGGATTAGTGGAACGACACCTAGAATGTAGATACAAATACTGTTCTTCTTCAAAAGATGTTATTTCATCAAAGAAAACTCCTGCACTGTATTCTTGTCCATCATGCTGAAACTTGTCATTTACTGTTTCCATGTGAGAGAAAAAGATTTTGCCACCACTAGGAAATTGCCAAAACGATTGATGTTGATTCCATTTAGCTCCTAGCTTTTTATATATTTGTTGTGAGTAATCAATAAGCTGTCTTAGCTCTCTAGTTGTTCTACGAAAGACTACAGCTTTAGCATCTTCGTACATCATTTGTCTACAGGCATCTATTAGCAATACAGATGATTTACCGCTACCCGCACCACCTAAGTATGCAACTTCAAATATTGCACCCGCTTTTAAGAACTCTAATTGCTTTGGTGTTGGTTTCCAAATTATATTAGTGTTCTGTTGTTTCTTCTCTGATTTCTTCGATTGTTGGCTCATGTGCTGTCATTTCAGGAACTTCTACAATACTGTCTATTGTATGTTTGCTCTCTATTTCTTGTTTTATTACATAGCCCTTATCTTTGGCTTGAGTTTCTAAATAAAATCTGATACTAGGATAATGTTTTTCGTTTATAAGCTCTAGTAATTTTGATTCTGCAAAGTCTATTACCTCATCTCTTGCTTCATCTAATTTTTTTTGCAAATTAGGATGTCTTTCTAGTCTTGCATAAAAAGCTTGTCTTGATATACCCGCAGCTTTACAAATTCTAGTAACAAATCCTTTGTATTCTGTTATTAATTGTTCTAGCTTGGTGTTCGATATACGATAACCCATATTATAAATATGAGTGTTTATATTTTTGTGTCAAGTTGTTTTACGAATATAGGCTCATCTTTTTTAATTATTTGGTCATATCCTGCATGATACATGATGTTTACAAGCCTATGATTTGGAACAGATTGGTTAGATAAATTAATGTGCCTTCGTATTCTTTTAAGCTCAGAAGCTTTAATTGTATCAAACTTGTCTAAAAATTTCATCAGTTTTTCTTTGTTTTTGTCTTTTAAACTTTCAAACATGTTTTTCTTTGTCAGTTGTTGTGTAAAAATTGCACGAAGTCTTTTACAATAATTTTCAACGGAAAAGGTTTTAGCTCTTTGACTATTGTGTTCTCCCCATCCAATTGCAAGATTAGGATTTTCTAACATTCTTCTAACCAAGTTTAGTTGCTCATCTTTGTCTCTAAACAGTTGTTCGTTACCAGAACCAAGAAGCTCTGGCATTGTAGTTGCCTCAGGAACGATTGTAGCTAATCCTTGCATCATACTTTCAAAGATAGATATGCAAAAAGTTTCGTATTGCGAATTAAAAGTATTAGCATGACATTTGCTTAAAACATCATAGTATTGTTTTTGAGTTTTACATTCATATATTTTTGTATAAGGCTTTTTGTTTACAGCAACAAGATTGCTTGTACCAACAGGACATACTGCAACATCAAAGTCGTAATCTTTGTATAAATCATCAAACATATCAAAAGTTACTTCCCAGTTTTTATAGGCTTGTAACCTATGATTGTAAACAAAAGTAAACTTATCAAACTTTTTGTTTTTAATTACATCTTCAGAATTATATAATCCAAACGGAACTACTGTTCCTTTTATTTTGTCTGTAAAGTCAGGCATATACTTTTTAACATTATCTTCGACCATCCACATTGTGTATTTAGAATTAAATATGTTTTCATCTGCTAAGACATCACCAAGTATTTGCCAGTAAACATATTGCATTTGACCCTCTAAAGTATAAGGCAACGAATCATGATAAATATAATGATGTTGATTTACAACACTTATGTTGCTTTGAAAATGAGTATCGATACATTTTAGCTGACCAGTTACTTCTGGTATTTGATTATATACAATCGCTATGTTGTATTTTTCAATAACATCTTTATACCACTCACCATCGAATGTAATGTTGTTTATTTTTTTAGCTAAAGGTATTTTGTAAGGAATTCTTTCTACTTTGGGGTTATCGAAAAAACCATCTTCAAAATACTTAAAATGTTTGATAGGAAAAGGGATAATAAAATAAGTATCAGGATATAGTTTAGTATAGTTTTCAACAACTTTTTTGATGTGCACATAGTTAGAATCTTTATTTAGATGCTCTACGGACCACATTGGATTTACGAGTATTACCACTGGTTTTTTTCCTCGTTGTCTTTGATTTATCTTTTTCTATGAGCTGATTAAGTTTATCTTCAATGCTTAATAACAATGCATAAAATTTTTGTTCTGTAGAAGTCATTTTATTTTCTCCAATAAAAATTCGATAATTTGGTCATCTGTGTCAAAACCATATTCGTATTTAATATTTTGTATTTTGTCAAAATGCTTTCTGTATTTACTAGGATTAGAATACAAGAAAATTAACTTTTTTTGTTGGTCGGTTGCTTCATGACCAACATCTAAAACATCTTCTTTTATTGCTTCAACAACATCGCTATCTTCACTAAATTCAAAATCCCATTCTTCCATAGGTAGCTCTTCTACTGCCATTTCCAAAAGAAATTTATCCCATGTAGCTTCTTCTGATAATTTGTTATCTACTATTCTGTATTCGTTAGCTAGTTTTTCTGGCAAGTCTACTTTTACTACTGGAACTTCTTCCATATTTAAATGTTTTGCTGCTTTCCATCTTGTATGTCCAGCAATAATAACATTGTTTTTATCAACAATAATTGGTGAATTAAAACCAAACTTTTCTATGCTTTTTGCAACTTTTTCAACAGGTTGATTTTTTCTTGGATTACCTGCATAAGGTTGAATATCAGTCGTTTTTGTCTTGATAATTTTGGTCATCTAATATACCTCTCTGCATCAAAAAGTTTATAAAGTAATAGTATGCTTCTTGCCACAAATCTATTTTGTATTTTTCTTGAAATCTGTGTATACCTATTTGATGTAACTCTGTATGCATATCTCTACTTAATGGTACACAAGTGAAGTGCCTGGCATTAGGCTTTTGTCTGTTTGCACCCATGCCTATAGCATGTAGATGATGTGGGTCTGCTACATGATTGCCAGATACACAACACTGTTTGTTTCTTATAAAATCTACATAGTCTAATGAATGTTCTTCTATAAACTTATTGTTCATTTCAAATCCTCTATTCCAAGTCTTTCCTGCGATAAGTCACCCCACATATTTGACACTTTTCCAAAATGATTTTTGGACTTGTGCAATCACTAGGGTTTATACACTTATCATCTGGAGTTTGTCCTTTTAATTCTTTAATGTTGTTATCAAAATCAAATCTGCTTGCTGTAGCCGCCATTTCAATAACTCCTGCTTTTATATCTGGATTTGATTTCACTACTGGTAATAGTCTAACTAATCTTTCATAAGTTAAACTCTCTGCAAGTTTAGGATTAGCTTGAACATAACTTGCAAACTCAGCATAAATTTCCATATCTTGTCTTGCTGTTTCTCGTGCTATTCCAATGCTATCTAAGAACTCTGCCCAACTGCTAACCCAACCATCATAACCTTGATAAACTTTATCGTGTTTTATCTTGGCAAGATACATACCTCTTTCAAGTCTGCCTTTTAAAATTGCTAAGTTTATGTTGTTTAATCTTTCTAGCATTGGAGCTAGTTTTACATAATTGTTTTCAGTTATTTCATTGTTAGTCGTTACTACTTGTGTCATAAATATCTCCAGATAAATTGTATTTGGTTAAAATTTCAGTTTCTTTGTTTTCGTATTTATCCATTAGCTCTAATAGCTTATTAAGATAACGAGGCATAATCCTGCCATCTTTAAACCAAAGTTTGTGCATATGCAAAGCATCTCTAATTATTTTTACCTCTAACTCTTTATCTGAAAGTAGAGTATCTTGTACTTCGTTTGTAGTCATGATTCCTCCATATTATAAAAAAACTAAAAAGGTTTTTCAACTTATTTGTTAATTTGTTCGTATTCTTCTTTTGATATAATGTAACCATCAGCATCTCTATAAACTCCCGAATCCGACATCCAAGCCTTGCCAGAAGATTCTTCTCTTATTTCATCGTTCCATCCTTCATTCTTTAGCCACTTTTGTGGATATGGCACATACTTTTCTTCTCTGGTATTTAGTAGCTCATTAAATTTTTGAGCTAACTCTTCTGCCGACAACTCGGTGTCTATCTGAACATAAGCTTTCAAAGCAGATGGCTTTTGAAGTTTTCTACCTTGTAGCTTATTCCAAAACTTACCAAAATCTTCTAAATCTCTTTTATATATATATTCTTTTTTAATATTCTTACTTGTAGTATTCTGTATGACCTTTTTGTCATGGGGAGTGCCGACAGTTTTGTCTACCCCTTCTGACTGTTTTGTCATGGTAATATACAGCTTTCTTTCAGTATTATTGTTAGTAATTTCTTTATGAATATAGCCGTATTCTTCAAGCAAAGATAATGCTCTTTGAACTGTCCTTTCTGTGGTTTCGTAGTTCTTAGCAAAAAAAGAATTGTTAGCCCAGCAATAGCCCTCTTTATTAGCAAGAGCAACAACTTCTGCATACATCAGTTTAGCAAAAGGTGTTAGCCTTGTATCATATCTTACTTCTGCTGTTATTACAGCATAATAATTTGGTTTGTCCATAACTTAATCCTCCGTTGTCTAATATAATATCATTATAGATTTGTGTTGTCAAATGTTATGAGGGCAGAGACACGGAGGGTTTAAATTTGAGGTAAAAACAGCTCTGCCCCTTTAAAACTATACCATTAAAACTGGTTTAGCATAGCTTTAAAAACTTTAGCTCTTTCTAAAATATCTGCATCTGATAAGTTTCCAGTTGCAATACAGTAGTCTACAGCTCTATTTAAGATGTTCATATTAGTTATTTTTTCATCTTTATCTAAAGGTTGTGGTGATGATATATTAAGCGATGGAACTTTAGCATCAAAATCTGATACATATTGTCCAGCAGCTTTATCAATCTGCTTGTCTTTATCTTTATCTGTAAAGTCTAAGTCCTGTATCATAAAAACATTGTCTTTTGTTTCACTGTCTACAAGATGTGTGTATGATAATTGAACTACATCGCCAGCATCGAAAGTAACTGACTGACCAGACTTTTTAGAATACCAGTAAGCCACACCATTTACCTCAATTCCGTTTTTAGACTTACCAATAACTTTATCGATAGACACAGTTCTTGTTCCTTCATCAACTTTTTTTAGTGCCATTTTTTACCTCCTTGCTAGATTTTTTGTTTGCATAATAAGCATCTCTGCTTTTCTTTGCTCTGGCTACTCTTTGTTTTCTTTTTTCACCAGTATCTTCTTTTGCATTTTGATGCATAAACATTAGCTTTCCTTCCTTTTTTTCAAAGTTTTATTGCGAGTTTTGTGAGCTTTTTTATTTTTTGATTTCATATCATCAGCATTTATATCATGCTGTTGTCTAAAAAAACCGCTACCTTTTCGCATGTTATCTTTAGTTACTTTCTTTGACATGTCTTACAATCCCCTTTCATAGTAATTTGTCAAAAATTTGCTTGGTGTCTCTCCAAGTCAAACCAGCTAAAGTTGTATCGTACATCTTGCACAATCTTTTCTTTAGCTCAATTGGACAACCTCTTGTGAAAGGATAGAAATGCTTGTATTTAGATAAATTTTCAAAAAACTCATCATAAGTTTTAGCCTCTACAACAGTGTCGTTGTCGCCGTATGTATACTTAGTCATATTGACCCTCCTTATGTAATAATTATATATTAATGTCAACACTTGTCAAATGTAAAATATGTTGTAAGTTATGTGTATGATGAAGATAATAGAAATAGAAAAAGAACGAATTTTTGACAATAAAACTTATAGAGAGATTGGCGAAAGACTTGGTGTTACTAAGCAATATCTATCTTTTATTTGCAATAGAAGAAAGAATAATCCTGAAATTGTTAGACAAAAACTTTTAAATGAATTTGATGCTTGTAAGAAACAATATCCTATACATCATCAGATACGAATCAAAAGAAAATTGTTAAAGAAAACACAAGCTGAAGTTGCTAATAAAGTTGGAACATTTGCTTCTGTTGTAACTAGAATTGAATCTGGTGAAATCCCAACTTCAATATTTATAAAAAGAATTGCTGATTATTTAGAGGTATAGTCTTTACCATTTACAAGGCATTCATAACCTTTCGTTTTGTTTGGTATAAACATGTATTGCTCTACACTAAAAAAGCCGTTAGTTTTTTCATAAACTATTGTTAAGCCTCTTTGTGTATTATCAAATGGCGAATATAAACCACCAGGCATACGAGATAAGTCTGCAAGACATCCATTAGCCCAACCACCAAGAAGTGAACCATCTAACTGTGTTGCCACAGTCATATCAAATCTGTGGTGATGTCCAAAAATTACATTCCTGTTGTAGTATTTTAAATTAACATTAGCTATATGCTGTGGTGTTGCAAAGCCTCGCTTTTCATGTCCATGCATATAGTAAAGTTTTTTGTTAAGTGTAAAAGGTGAGCTTACATTTCTAATCTTAAACTTTTTAAACTCTAAGATTTCATGTAGGTGTAATCTGTTAGCTAAGAATGGAGCTAGTGCCGCACAACAAGATAAAATCTTTTTCTGCATTCTTTGTTCGTGATTACCTTCAAAGAAATATATGCTAGGTCTAGGTGCTATCTTTCTAAGTTTGTTTAACCAAGACACACCTTCAAATAATTCTATTTCTATATTGGAAGCTGTAAGGTCAGGTGAGAATGTAGATAGCGGATAATAATCTAATAAATCTCCGCCGATAATTATGTTATCCGTATCTTTAAGGTCTAGGTCTTTTAGGATTTCCATAGCCATCCCAAGAGCCTTTTTGTCCTCGTAAGGTATATGAATGTCTGATATAAAGACAGTTCTTATATGAGTTTTTTTTCTCAACCTTCAAAAAACATAGTAATTAATTTCAAGCCTTCTCCACTTTTAACCATGTCTGTTGACAATCTTAACACACTCCACCCTAATAAACAAGCATTATTATACTTTTCCATATCTTTTAAAAAAGTTGCTGCTCTATTGTGGCGACCATAAACCCAAATCCCACCCTCGACTTCTACGGCTAATTTATATTTTAGCCAAGCTAAGTCGAATCGCCATTTTCGAGTTTCATGAAATCTGTGTTCACGAATTGGTACAGGTAAATCTGTAGACATTATTTGGTCTACTAAAAGTTTTGGATAATCTATTTTTGGTTTCTTGACACGAACTGTTGTTGGCAAGTCTGTTTTTGGAGGTCTACCCATTTTTCAAATCCTTTTTGCCTTTGCTCTGCAATTCTGTTTGCTTCATTTTGGGCATCAGCGAGTTTTTCTATTGAATGAGCAATTGCTCTAATTAATTCTGTTTGTCCATTTCCATTTCCGTTTTGCATTTTGGTCATCATATAAATAACTAAAGCTAGAGCTGGAGCTTGTGCCACAAAGTTTGAAAATATTTCAGTTTCCATTTAACATCTCTCTCAAGAATCGATTTTGCTCTTGGCAGTTCTTTAAGTCTATCACAGAATTAATTGCATCTGTATTTTTAATGCAAAGATATCCCGATATGTCGGTTGGACACTCTACAAATTCAACTTCGTTATATTTGATAACTTCTGGCAACTCTCGTTGGAATTTGACTGCTTGAGAGCACGATACAAGCCCAAACAACATAAAAGCAATGGTAAGGTATACCTTTTTGCTTATCTGCCTTAAATGACCCTTTTCTGTGCTTCTCATGAGATATAGCTTTATGAACCTAATGGATTCCTTGTTTTTGCCCTCATTTCTTCTAATTTAGCTTCCATTACTTCTAATTTCTTATCTAAGATGGCAACTTCCTTCTGAAGCTTATCGATTGTGTCACTTCCAACTGCTGCTGATACTTGGTCTAGTCTATTGTTAAAAACTCCCCAAGCATAAAAGCCACCACCGATAGTCATCACTACTCCAATTATCATTGCATACTTCTGTAATGTTTCTATCATATCATCTTCCTTGTAATCTTCTTAGTTCTTCTTCAAGTATAACTCTTTTAAGAGTTGCTTGTCTAATGCCTTCTTGGTATTTATATACTGGGTCGTTCATTGCAACTCTAACCATTGTATTGTTTCCATAAATTTTCTGGTCTTTATAAATTTCTCTCAAGTCTTGATAAGCATTGCCTTGATAGATTTCTCGATTGTCTGTATAAGATTTGTAATAAGATTTTATATCTACTTGTTGTTGCTCAATTAGTTTAGCTGCAATTATATTTGTTGCTTGTAGTTGTTGCTCAACTGAGTTGACCTTAGCTTTTATTTGACTATCTATTTCTTGAACAGAAACAGTTACTTTTGGTTTTTCTTCTTCTTCTGTAGAAGCTATTTGTGGTTTTTCTTCAAGCTCTTCTTCCATATAGGATTCTTCAATTGCAACTTCTTCAGTATCAACGGGTTTATCTTCTTCAACAGGTTCTGTGTCTGGTATGATTTCTGGTCCACCAAATGCTTGTAAAATCTCTTTCTCTTCAAATTCCTTATCAAGGTCAGCTTCAGTTTCCTCAAAGATAATTATATCATCTTTAGTTTCGAGAAAAACAAATTCTTCTAACTTGTAATCTTCTAAAATATATTCCATCTTATAATCCTCTTTAATTACATCTTCCCATGTGTCATCAAATTCTATTGGGTCTAATTGTGTAAAGTTTTCATAATAGCTTACTGTAAGAGATGGATTTCTCAAGTCTGCTGCATAATGTGCTGTAGTGTTACTGAATTCGTTAAACTCAAATCTTGCTGTTATTTCGTAGTCTTGCTGACTGTTACCATTAACAATAATAGTGTCAGTATAGTTACTATAATCACAACCATTCCAAGTATTACAACTTCCATCGATTTGTCTTTGCTGAGTAATACTAATTCCATTGTCATCTATTAGTGTTTGTTTCATTATAACATTTTGTGTATTGCTATTCCAAAACCAGATATCAGCTCCTAATGTAGAACTGAATCCACCATTGATTTCTTCTTTAGTTAGATAGTCATTAAGGTTTATAGATGATTCCACATATCCACCATCAAAACCTGCGATAACTTGGTCGCCATGTCTAAGGTCTAGATTTGTTCCTGTCCAAGAACCATCTGTAAAGTTCGGACTTAGTAAGTTGTCTGTTGTCTGGTCGTGTGCTTGAACTGCCCATGCTATCAAAAATAGTATTAAGGACAAGTATAAACACTTAATCATCATCTCCATACAGGTCGTATTCTGTATCTATAGGAACAAATTCTTCTTTGTTATCTATAGCTGCTCTCCTTTTTAATTTCTCTACATACTTATCATAATCTGGTCTTTCGATATCATACTTTTCCCACTGTGCTTGAGCCTCACCAGCTATCTTGCCTTCAAACGGGCAAGGAGTTCCAGCATGTTCCATAGCTGAGAATACTCTGTCATCCTGACAAAGAATTGCGATTGATGCAACTCGCATATTATAATCATAAAGAAGCTTTGATAGTTTCATCCTTTCACAATTTTGGTCTCTAACATAAGTACCCCCAGCTACTCCGAAGCCTGTCACTTGCACACTTCCTGACAGACCTACGATACATAAGTCTTGTGAATAAGAACTCATGCTAGGTGCTATTGCTGCATTAACTGGTATCTGATGTGTTTTAGTGCTGTTAGTAGTTGTATTACTAGTAGTGTTGGTCTGCCCACCAGAATAGCTATTGGTTGTGTTTGATGTGTACCCACCACTAATGCTAGTGTTAGAGCCACTTGTATTGTTTTGTGTTACAGTTGCATTTGCTGAAGCTCCAATCAAAATTAAAATTATTATTAACCCAAATACAAATAAGCTACTTTTCATTTCTTATTTTATTAAGTTCTTCAGCTAGAGAATCGTTCTCCTTGTTTTGTAATCTATATTTCCAATCTTCAATCTTTTTTTGTTTTTTCTTTTCTTGTTCAAGTATTGCTACTTTGTCATTTAAGCTAGAGACTTGCTGTTCTAATTTACCTACTTTTCGCTTTTGCATATAATCTTGCAGAGCAGCAAATCCCTTGCTTAATAAACTTGTTACTAAAGAAGAAAGAATCTTGCTTATCATTAGTCTTTCTTCTCTTTTAGTATCATAGATATAACAGCAGCTACAGATGCTAATGCTGTTGAAATTGTAGTCCATTCATCTGAACTTACACCAAAAGCTATCATTATTGCTGATAGTCCAGCATATGTTGATGGCTCTTTTAATCTATCTAATATTGTCCACATATGTACTCTCCTTTTAATTAAATTTTACCTACTCTTGCCAAAAAGTTAAAGACATAGGAAATTCTTCATCACCACTTTGCTGTGTGGTGCTGTTTCTGCCTTTATACTGCACATAAGTGCTTGCCATAGTATAAAGTGTAATGTTTCTCATTCTATTGTCTCCTTGACCACCACCAGCTCTAAAGCCCCAAGTAGCCCCATAAGTTCCAGAAAAAACAATTGAAAAGTTTGCTTGATATTTACCAAAACCTATATCTGATACAGAGGTTATATTATATTGACTGCCTACCATTGTAGCGGCAGCATCATGGTTTACCCAAGCTCTTGGTATATTGGTAATTGTTGGTGCAGTAGCATCTTGATTTGCAAATGATTTAAAGTTAGACATAAGCAAATTCATTTTGCTTGATGTTAAAACTTCACCGCTAGAAAAAGACAAAGCTGTAAAAGCCATTATGAAACTCCCGTTTCGTTTCTTTCAAAGAATACTGCCGTTGCACTAATTGGCACATTATAAGAATCTTGAGTATTGTTAAAATAATGATGCATAACAGGAAAGTAAGTATAAGGTGCTGTACCAATGTTAAAGAAGGGCATAGAATAAACAAATTGATTGTCGTGTTGGTCAGTATCATGAGCATTTCCTAAAGCATAAATAGAGGGTAAGTTCACAGAGTTTACTGTAACCATTGAATATGTAAATGTAAAATTAATGTTATATGAGCCTGCAAAGTTTTGAGTTACAGAACTAACTCCATCTGAAAAGTTTATAGTTGTTCCAGAATAATTTACTATTGCTTTTGCTCTATTAAATCTTGGAGTAACACCAGTTTCCTTATTTGCAAATGCAGTGAAATTAGATTGCACTGCTGACATTGCACTATCTGTTAATGTCTCTCCAAACTGAAACGATACATTCTCAAAGCCCATCTGTTGCCCATGTCATTACAACTCCAGCTTCAGCTAAGAACGGGTCAGTATCGCCTGGTTCTGATGCTCTAGCATAGACTGTAATGCTTCCTCCTGATTTTGATTGACATGCGAATTGATAGTTTTCACTAGCTTCTCCGCCATCTTTTGCCATTTGAAAATTAGCACAATAATTCTCTGTAGAGTAAGAATTAGTCCAATTAATTTGATATGTTCCATAAGCTGCATATACAACTGAAGATACACCGACACTCATAAATTGATGCATTGCTCCGAGTCCACTAAAATAACAAACCTTAATCCCTTGTCCAAACAAGTTGTATTCTGATGAATCGCCTTCTGCTATAGCATCAAAATTGCCTTGCAATTGATTTAATTGAGTAGATGTAAGTTTAGCTCCAAAAGCAAAATTTATATCTGTAAATGCCATGAGATTATGCTAACACAGACACAGTGTTATTCAATGTTCCTAAATCTGGGTCATCTAATTCAAATACTGTTATGTTAGATATCGCTATTCCATGACCAACAGATAAGTCTAATGTCATTGTATTGTTTTCAATATCAATAGTGTTACCAATCAAAGTATATGGTTGGTCTGTTAAACCTACTTCATCAATATTGACATAGACAATATCGCCTAATTGTTGTTGCATATATTTTAAAGGAGTTTTAATATTAAGTGCAACCTCTGGTTCTTTTCTTCTAAATACAATTCTATCGCCTAAGTTTGCTGCTCCAGCAGTATCGACATACCAAATAACATTTGATGTTGGTTGCTTTCTTATAACATTGTAAGAATTTATCGATGCAGTGTTATCTCTTGTAACTGTTGATGCTGGTCCAACAACTGCATTAGATTGAACATTAAAGGAAACAGGCACAGTGTATCTGTTGCACATATCATAAGCATCACCTTTAGCTTCAAACGAGATTATATCGCTACCAGAAACAACTGCACTAAAGCTGTTATTGCCTACTAAGTTTCTTCTGAAGTAAACTTTGTTGTTAGCTTCTACATAGATTGCTGAATCAGTTATCTCGGCAATACCTTGTAATGCTTGAACATAATTTGTACCATAAGGGAAGAAGCCTTGTACGACTATTGATTCTGAGCCAAATGTGTTTTTCCAATCTACCCATGATTGATAATCTATATCTGTATTAGAAGTAGTAGTTGTGCTGTCTAGCCCTGCACCATAAGAATTAGATGTTAAAACATTGAATGTTAAATCAGCAGGATTCCAATTAGAATTTATAAAACTTGCACCTTGTTGTGATGTAGTATCTGTTGATACAAATACTTGAGACAAGATGTCCATTTGATTTTTAAAGTTTAATCTTACAGTTGAATTATTATAATTAGCATTTATTAAAAATCCTTTTCCTACACATCCAAAATCTGCAAAAGAAGGATTATATTGATAACCAAAAGCAATCTCACCTGAGCTTCTAAAATTAGTCCTATTTTGTATTACCTCATTCATAAGCTGTGATGCATTTTCTAAAGTTATGGTAAATGGTTTGCCAACTACATCTTTATATGCCTTTGAAACCGCAGGGAATCTAATAACTCTATCACTGAATACAGAATTGTTAAATGAAAACTGTTTTACTATGGAACGAGGATTTGTAGATTGTTGTTCATTTACGAAAAATGGTGTTAGTTCATGACCTAACCTACATTTACTTTCTACAATAGTTCCTACTATCATAGAGCCAACTTCTGTTTGTAAATCTACTCCATCTGCTAATAAACCACGACCAATTGATGGTGTTCCAACTACTGTTTCAAAATCAACACCTGTTAACACAATATCTTCAGATGTTGTTAAGAATAATGAGAATGAGCCAACTGAAGTTTCAAAGTCTACACCTGTTGGACTTAGACCTTCAAAAGATGTTGCAAGTGTAAAACTACCAACTGTAGTTTCAAAATCAACCCCATCTATCTCTAATCCACTTTCTAAAAGCTGATAATTAATATAAGGGTTTTTATGCCAGTAACCTCGAATTACAGGTTTTTGTTCTTTTGGCAGATTGTAATAATGTGAATATTCTTCTAAACCTGGTGTTCTACTCTTTGGTGTTTTTGGGTTTAAATTATTTATATCAAGATAATAAAATGATAAATGGTTATTTTTTGGTGTTCTAACCTTCTTATCTTTTGATATTAAATGATAAGTTGATTGAGCTCTATATGTACCAATGAAACTTCCAAGCATAGTTTAATTATATACTATGATTTAGAATTGTGTTATTTCAAAAGGTACAGTAGGTCCAGTTCCAGAACTTAATACTACAGTTATGCTAAAACCTTTGTTCGTGTGCATTGGTGGTTGAAAGAACATTGGCTCAGTTTGAGCACCAGAAAAATTGTCTTGGGTTACTGTTATATGACCAGATGCAACAATTGTGCAATTTTTTACATTTATATTTAAATTAGCCCCTGATACCATTGGAGTTAAATCTATTAAAGCAGAATAAATTCCACCAACAGCAGTTGAAAAAACTGTTGTTGTTCCACTTATTGCTTGAGCTCCTGTTGCTACTACTGTTTGTGCCATTACTTATCTCCTAAATCATTATCCCATATAACTTTCAATTCTTCAACTGTTGTAGCTGAAGTAATTTCTGGTTTAGCAGGAAAATCTCTTAATTTATTTTTAGTTTCTACTATTGCAGAAGTATCTTCTCCTGCTTCTTGTGCTCTCATATATTGAATATCTAATTCTTCAAGTTTTGGTTTTCTAGCTATTCTTATCTTATCCCTCCAGACATTTCGGGCTTTTTCCATATCTATTGTTGGATTCATGTCTGCATCACAAGACCAAGCATTTCTAAATTCATTATCAAGAGAATCAAGGTCTGTGCTTTCTATAATTCTTGCACCTTCTGGACAATCTTTTGCAGCTATTTCTTCAATTGTTAGTCCACAGTTTTCTGCTGGTACACATACTGCCATGATTCCATTTTCTTGATTATAAATAATAACTTTACTCATACTTAACTCGGTTTAGGATATGTAGATTTTACACTAGCAATGTGGTCTTTCCAAGTTGTTGTACCATCAACACTATCGTGATACTGCATATCAAGTTGGTCTTCAAGTGGTTTATATGCTTTTGCTCTATCTCTTTGATATTGCTTTGCATCATAATCTGCTTGAAGCTCTGCTTGTTTTGCAGTTATCTGGTCATTGGTAATATTATTTGGATTACCATCATGCCATGTAATATCATCTAAACTTTCGCCATTTACACTTACTTGTGCATTTGGGTCTAAAGCTAAAATTGCTGATATTATATCTGTCATAATTAATCTCCTTTTATGCTGCTATTTCCATAACTGTGAATGTAGATGTAAACCTACCTGTTATTGAAGCATCTCCATCACCTTCGTTACCCCTATTTACATAAGCTGTACCACCACTCTCTGAAAATATTTGAACTTTATATGTGGTTGCACTTGTAGTGCTTGGACTATCCAAAAATTCTATACAATAATCAAAGGTTGGGTCAGCAGAAGTAGCCCCCCATTGTCCACCTGTGTGTGCTCTTGTTCTATTACTAGCAGCATCATGTCGACCAATTTCAGTTGACCCTCTTAATATAAATATAGGATAAAGGTATGGAGCAGTTCTAACAAGTCCGATATTTAATCTACCTGTAATCAAAATTTTATTAGAAGATGATGATGGAGTAATTGCTAATGATAATCCTGTAACATCTACTTTTGAGCCACTTGTTGTGCTAAATGTGTCTGTCTTCGTAGTGGATAAAACCTGTAACACTTTACCTGCTGTAATTGTATCTGAAGCACCTAAATCAATTGATGTCCCATTAACTGTCACACTATCATTTACTAATTTAGCATTAGTTATAATTCCATCACTTATTTGTTGTGCTGATGTTATTTCTCTACCACCCTGTATTGCCATTATCCTGCTATCTCCATTAATGTTAAAGTTGTTGCACCTGTAAAACCTGTATTTAAACCTCTACGATTAATATACATTGTTGCATTAGCTGTAATTACTTTTAATTTATAAGTCAATTCAGATGTGCTAGATGGGCTATCTATATATGTTGCAGTCATAGACATCATTGCATTATTATTAGTAGAGCCAGCTGTATTGATAAGAGCAGATGTGATTCCAGCACTTGGCAATCTAGTAGAATCTCTATCTACAAAAAATGAAGCATCACCATCTGAAGCATTTGTAAAAGGTATAACAGCTTGAACATAAATCTTACTTGATGTTGAGCTTGGAGTTATTGCAGCAGTTAACAAGTCTGCTGCTGTTGCACTACTGTGAGTTGACTGTGTGGTATTTACTGCATTTATAACTTGTAATATTTTGCCAGGTGTTGCTAACTTAGAACTTACAATACCTGCACTATCAGCTATTTTAGCATTAGTTACTGTTCCATCTTCTATCCTACTTATTCTTCCTGCTACTGGCATTATTCACCACCACCATTATCTATAACTGTATTACCATCAGCAATCCATTCTTGAATGTCTTGATAATCTGTATTATTAAAATCTAATGGAACTTGGCTAGTTTTGCCATTGTCAACAATAATATAACCAATATGTTCTCCGTTATAATATGTTTTTGTTACTGATGTAAAATTCCTCATAATTCTGCCTCTGCTGTATGATGTCCATACATTTCTCTTGCTGTAGTAGTAATATAAAATGTCCAATGATGTGTTGATAGTAAAATTACATTCGGTGCAGATGCTGGTAATTGTAAATTTCCAGATGCTCCAGCATCATTGTAAAATGTCATTGTAGGTAAAGCTCTCATTTGTGTTTGAAAAGTAAGTGAGCCACCCTTATTAATATTGTCAGCATTACCACCTATCAAATAATAATATCTATTTGCACTACCTGCATTTCCAACTGGTGTGCCTTGTGCATAAGATTTTTGAAAATATCTTTGACATAAAACTAATTCTTCACCAAAAGATTTTTGTTCAAAATCAGATGCTGTACTTCCTACTTCTAATTGTATATTGGTAATATATAAAAAATCTCCTGCTGTTGTATCAGTTACATCTGACCAAATAAAAATTATTATGTTGTTCGCACCAGATGTATCAACTGATGCACTAACTGAATATTTAGCCCAGCTAGTTGTAACATTTAAATTTGCTGGTGTGTTTTCATAAGTAGCATTTGCAATCAATGTTGGGTTTGTATCTTCAGCTCCCCATGCAGATATAATATCGCTTGTTACTGAGTCTGCTGTACCATCCCATGCCACTATTGCTGCTTTAACATTATCGAGTTTTGTTGTCGCAGAAACTTTTGCTTCAAATGAAAGTGTAACAGTATTTCCTATTAACCCAGAGCAATTTTTATTTTCAATAATTTGTGCTATACCAAATTTTTTGTTTACAGTTTCTACATCTAAAGCAATTGAGTTTAGAGCAGTAGATGGAACTTCTGTTGATTGTGTAACATCTATAATATCATTACCATCTGAAAGAATATAAAATCTATCTAGAGTATAAACATCATCATTATTAGCTCCAGATGTAAAGCTAGTATTTCTTTGTGCTACTTGCATATTACCATTAATAATATGATTTCTTCCTTTCGGATTAGCTAGTTTATCATCTGCAATTGTTTCATCTAAAATTTTAGGATTAGTTACAGCATCATCTATTAATTTGTCAGTTGTTACAGCATTGTCTGCTAACTCTTCTGATGTTATTATTCCTGTTGCACCTGCTACTGCCATTACTCTGAGTTCTCCCTATCATAAATATCATTTACGGCATCATCTAAAATTTTGTTTTTTTCTTCATCAGTTAATTCAACCTTTTCACCATTAACAATTTTAAAAGTTGATTGGTCGTTTACTAATGATTCTCTAATCTCTTCTTTTGTTCTAGGCATTTCTTTTCTTCCCATATACTTGAATTTGACCACTTACCCAATATCTAGTGTCAGTCCAACCTAATTGAATTCCATCAACTGCTGTGGCTAGAGTATCAATTGTGCAATAAGCATTAGATATATCGTAAAAACCATCATGTGTTTTACCTGCCCAAAAACCTTGTATAGTTGCTTGTGGATTAAATGGTTTAACATCCAATTTAAAATGCATTGTTGATGATGTTGAACTTGTTACTGCTGGAATATAATTTGCTACTCTCATTTGACCAGTTGATAATGTAAATCCATCTGTATTTAAAGACATGGTGCTACCTAATCTACCAGCAATTCTAGCATTGTAAGTTGTTGTGCTACCAAATAAAGTTGAGCCACCACCTCTGTAATTAATATTTAAATTAAAACTACCATCATTTAATACTGTGTTGTTTAGATTTATTGTGTATTCAGAAAACTCATCATTACGAAAAATACCATCGTATGTGACTGTAGATGTGCCAGATGAAACAATTGTTTCTTGTAGTAGTTCTAATGCTCCTAAGTTGTTATTTACTAATCCTTGTAATGCCATCTTACACCTTCAAGATGAAGGGGTCTGAACTTGGGAAAGTTATAGTAACTGTTCCACCATCTGGAGTTAGTGGAAACCCTGTGCCTTCACTCTGTATAAATAATAGTGGACTTGTAGATGAATCTGCTGTTGACACGAACAATACAACACCATTTACTACTGAGTTAACTGCTACTGTTGCTATATTTAAATTATCTGCATCTAACCTACCAGATGCTACAGCTACATTAGATAATGAACTTGTTCCAATCTGTGCTGCTGTTGGTATATCGCTTAAAAATTCGTGTGCTGCTGAAAATGTATAAAGTGTCGTGTTAACAAGAGTTACTCCAATTGTTTGTGTTGCTAAATCAACACTTCCGTTTGCTAAAAATTGTCTTGCTGTATCGTAAACATGAGCCATTGTTATATCTTACCTCTTTATGATTTATTCTTCAACCAACTAAACTATTATATCGTAAGTTACACCCATAACTCCAGTTGTTACAGTTATTTCTGCATTTGGACTTGTAACCTTTAAACTATAACTAGCTGGAAAAGTTATCATTGGTGCAATTGCTTGATGTTCTGTTATAGGGTCAGAGGCATTATGTTGGTTTACAAATAATTTGTAAATTGTATGTTCTAAACTTCCAGATTCATCAAAGAGTTGAACTGTGCACTCTCCACTTGTTTGTGCAGTTGTATGGACATCCATAAATAATGTTGTGCAAAAAAAACTTACATTACCCCATGTTGCCATATTAACTGTTGAGTTAATTGCTTGAGCATTTGCTATCTTATATGTTCCTCTGTCAAAATAAAAACTTCCTGTTGCCATAATAATCTCCTAAATAGTTTCTATTACTATTTCTCCTGAATAAAATTGCCTGAAATAAGGTTGTATAAACTTATTGTATGGCTCAGAAGTTCCTACTATTCTAACATCAAAATAGCTGTTAGGATAAGTATCATCTTCTATAAATCTTAAATCTGTTCCTGTGCTGAACCAAGAATTTACTATTGATACATCAGATGATGTAACAAATGTAGTTGGGATTTTGTATCTACGAAATGTAGAAGCTGGTGTTATGTAAGTAAAAAGCTTTCCACCTTTTGTTCTTATATCTTTTTTATCAAATGTTTTATCGAATGTATATCCATAACCTGCAATATCAGTTAAATCTATGTAGCTTGAATTTGGAACTCCTAGTAACATTGCCATTATCTTGATTCCCTCTGTTTAAGTGTTGTTGTATTACCAGCTTGTCCTAATGTGTTTAATGCTGGTAAGATTTTTTCTTGTGCTAAGTCAACCCAATATGTTGCGGGTTTGTCCATTAGAGCTTGGTCTATATTTGCTCCAGGCATAATTTCTAATCTTTGTATAACTACTGTACCGCCCATTTGTTCGTTGGGAATAATTGTTCCTGGTGTATCTGGTACAAACAGTTCTGGTCCTCTTTCACCAACAATAGATGCAACCCCAACTGGTGGTCTACCTCCATCAGCAAATAATCCACCAATACCTTTTGATATAGCTCCAATCCCTTTTCCAAGTCCACCAAATAATCCACTCATTCCTTGACCACCAAACCCTGTACCAAAAGCCATACCTCCAAAGCCTAAAGAAGCCATTATGGCTTTCATAATTAACATTTGTGTAATCATCATCACTATTTGAGATATAACTTGTTTTGCTAGCGATTTAAACAAACTGCTTAGACCATCTTTTAGACTTTTACCTTCCATCACTGTGTCGGCAACTGCATCACCAAACCCACGAGGAAAATCTTCTACAAGTGTTTTGAAAGTTGTTTCTCTAAAGCCTTCACCAAGCTCTCTTAAGTTTTCTACGACATCTGCTAAATTTATACCAGTTTTAAGATTAGCCCAAGCTAGACTGTATCGAGCTACTTTTTCCTCGCCATCTTCAAGTGCATCAATAATTTTTTGAGTTTCCTCTGCTAATTTCTTTTCATTTTCTAAGGCATCTTTGTAAGTGTAACCGAGGTTACTCATTGCCATTTCTCTTGCTTTTTTGGCTCGTTCGTTAATTCTTAATTCTTCTTCGGCAGCAGCATTTAAGTTAGCTAAAACGATAGCAGCATTTTCGATAGCACTTTTATTTTTTCCATAATTGCCAGACAATATTGCAAGAGCAGTTGAAAGCTGGCTTATTTTATTTTTAGTCATATCAAAAAATATATTGGTGTCTGACAGTTCTTTTTTTGTTTTGCCTAAAAAGTTTTGAAGTTTATCAAAAGCAGCATTCAATAATAAGACTGCATTTACAACCAACCTTATGCTCTGTGCAACAACTTCAAATACAGCAGCTATTTGAACATACATGTCATGTAATCCTGCTGCTACACCTTCATTTTTTTGCATTGTTGAAAAAGCTATTAAGAAAGAATTTCTTATTTGTTGACCCATATCGCCAACAGTCATTTTAGTTCTTTCGAACATAAAATTGATTTTTTCTGTGTTGTTTAAAAGAGCATCCATGATAACTTGTGGTGTTATCTTTCCTTCTCTAGCTAGGTCTTTTAATTGCTCTATTGGATAACCTGTAGCTCTAGCAATGTCGCCTAACAATGCAGGCATAATCTCTTGAATCGCTCTAAATTCATCACCAGCTAACCTACCTGACTGTAAGGCTTGAGATAACTGTAGAACAGCAGAACGAGCTTCGTGTGCTCCTACACCTTGTATTCTCATCATTTTAGATAAGTTTTCTGTGGCTTCTGCAACTTGGTCTAAATCATAACCTAGTCTTTTTGTTGCAATTCTCATTCTTGAAAAGAGAACTGCTGTATCTTTTAATGGACTTCTTGTTTGTTTTGCTATTACTTGTAATCTTTGAAAATTAGAATTAAATTCTTCTGTGTTTCTTGATACAACTAAAATTCTGTTATTTAACTGACCTGCATCTTCTGCCATTTTAAATAACTGTGTTATGGCAATAATTGCTGCAAAGGCTCTTAATTGTCTTGCAAAACCTGAAATACTATTACCCATTGCAGTTAATCGACCAGTTGTTCTTTTAGCTGCCGCAGCAACGACTTCAGTATTCTTTGCAAATCCTTTTTGTGCTGCTGAAGCTTCTTTTGTAGCTGTTTTAATTCTTTCATATTCGTAAGTTTGTCTTGGTGCTACAGGAGGCAGTATAGGAGTTGCTTTACCAAATGGTTTTGTAGGTCCTTGCACAGGAGGCAACATTGCTGCTCTTCCTGCACCAGACATTCCTGCATAAGCTAATTTTTGTTGTTGTAAAGCAGCAGTCTGTGTTCTAATTGCTTTTGTGCTTTGACCAAGTGAAGTCGCTATTCGTTGTTGGCTTAATTGAAAGTTTTTATATCCACTTATAGCTGTGCTTACAATTCTATTATTATTAGAAAGAGTTGCTCCAAAGTGTTGATAACCTTTGGCTATAACTTCTGTTTTTCTTGCTAGATTAGTTAGAGATGCTCCTAATGCTTTTTGGCTTTGGCGATACCTCGCCTCTTGCTGTTGCATTAGTTTTAGTTGTTTTAGGTAGTTAGCATTGCCAGCAGAAAGTTTTTTAAAAGCAGCAGTGTATTGTTTAGTGTCTAGGGTTACAAAAAATTTCGCTTCGTTCTTTCTAGCCATTTCGATTCCTTGAGTTTGTCTGCTTAACTCTCTTTACAATTATAGCATACAATTTATCAATTTCATGAGCAGTGAGCTCATAGGTCTGACTTTTGGACCATCCATAATGGTAAGCGAAGAAATCTACTATGTCTAATTCTTTTATTTTTGCTCGAGGGAGCTTGCCCCTAAAAAATGAGCTACCATCTCGTTAAGAACTTTCACATCTTCCATAGAACAACTATCTAAAATCCAATCTACTGTTACTTCGTTTTCTGTTGCTGGTAAAGCTACACTTAAAACTTTAACAATAGTATCAAATGGTGCTTTCTCGCCTAAGTCAGCAAGACTACCGATTTGTTGTTCTAGTTCGTGAATCTGTCTAAGAGTTGCAGGGTTAATGTTAACTTCTTTATCTTTTACAGTGAACTTCATGAGTTTCCTCCTATATTTAATAACTAGCTGAAGTGTTTGTTAATGTTGCTCTTAATGAATAGCTTGAAGATACATCGTATTCTCCATTACCTTCATAAGAAGCAGTGATTCTTCCTGGACCACCAACAGGAGAAGCATAAGTTGTATAGTTACATTGTGGAATATCAAATGTAATTTCATTAGTAGCACTTCCACCAATGTTATCTCCAGTGATTGTAAATTGGAATCTTTGTCTTGTTTGAGCTCTAAATGCATTGTATTCAGCTTGTGAAGAGAAGTCTTGGTCTCCAGCTACATTTATAGTTCTAAATCCTGTTCTTTTAACTCTTGAATGAACTTTAGCTCCGTTAAGAGTTGCAATTCCTTCAATTGGATTATCAATTGTGATTGTTGCAGATTCGAAAGCATCTGAAGCTGAACCAGCTACTTGTAATGATGTTTCGTTCCATGTGAATGGGTCTGCTGAAATAAAGCTAGGTGTTGTTGGATTTTGTAATGATGATGTTCTAGCATGAACTGTTGCAGTTGCATTGATGATTCCACCAGCAGTGATTTCTATTGCAAGTGTGTGAATCATAGCATCTGTGTATTGATAGCTACTTCCAACATTTTTAAATAATGCTACTGTGTAAGGTTGTAATGCAAAGTTATCATCGAAGTCATCTTGTCTTGGAATAAACTCATGCTGATAAGCAGATGTTTGTAATGTTGATGTTGCATTACCAATACAAGCATTTAAGAAGTGTCCTAAATAAATTGGATGTGGTTCAAATACAATATCACCAGTTACATTATTAATTCCTTCTAACATATTTGGATTGTCGTAGATTGCTTTTAAACTTTCTGATTGTAGTTGTTCAATATTCTCAGTAAGAGATTCAGATACAAACGGAATATACACCCAATTTGATGTTGCTGTTCCAACTGAATTTTGTTTTGATATTGCTAAATGTCCACCAATTCCGTAGCCCATTATTTATCTCCTTCTGAAACTTTAGTTTCTTCTTTTATTTTACTAGCTTTTATAGGTTTTGCAATGCCTTCAGAAACAAGTTGTGCTCCAAGAACATCAGACACTTCAACCTTCTTTCCTTTTTCGGTAACTCCAAATCCTACTAATTCTAATCCGCCTACTAAAAATTCTATTTTCATTATTCTTTGACCTCACAGTCTAAAGTTAATGATACACCTTTAAAAAAGCCAAGTCCAGCAGTATTTTTCTGATTATCAAACTCTCCACCGCCAAATTTAAAATATAAAACTGTATCATTCAAAGTTTTGTTTTCTTTTAAAACTTCTTTTACTTTCCCAAGCATTGTATCTCTTGCCTGACTACCACCAACATTTTCTAAATTAAAATCATACATCCAGATAACAATTGATAATGATGTTAGATAAGGTGTAGCCCCACCAATAGTTTCTGTATCTTGTAATGTTTCATGTTCTTCTAAAAAGATTTGTATTTGAGGACAACTTACTTCATTTAAAATTGCTTCGCCTTCTACTTCAATTGTAGTAGCTCTACCACCAAAGGAATTAGTTCTTGAATCATTGTCTAGTATAGATTTAATTTCATTCTCAATCCCTGTGTAATCTATAATCGCCATTATTTTAACCTCTTATTAAATTCTTTTTGAATGTCTAGTCGAAGTCTGTCTAAGGTATCAAAATCAACATTTGCTGCATCAGGCATAAAAGGTCTAGCTGGTTGAGCTCTAACTCCAAATAGTTGTGCTTGTGTTTTTAACCCTTTACCACCACTTCTTACACCACCTACTGAGCCATCGTTGAAATATTCAGCATATTCTAACATGTGTTGCATTTCTAATGTTGTTTCTGTCTTTGTGCTTTTAAGTTTCATTTTAAACCTAGAACTGTTTTTAAATTTACCAGGTATTGAATTAAACATAAGCCCAGACAAAATCCCAATGTCTCCATCAATATTATTATACTTTGCATACTTAGGAGATAATGCTGCCCACTTTTCCCCTTCAGGAGAAGTTTTTGTTCTAAAAGTTCTTTTAATTTCTCTAAGGATGTCTTCAGAGGTTTGTTTAATTAATCTTCTTCTAGTCTTTACCCCAAATGCCTTATCGAGCCTATTTACTCGGCTAGTAATCTGACTTAAGTTGTATACAGTTCTTAACATTAGTATAAAGCTGGATTGTAATCTTCATTGTCTACAGCATCTAGCTCATCATCTAATCTGTCAGAATCAATCTGCTGAAGTGTAGAGTTAAGCATAGTGAATGTAGGATTGTAATTCATTGTGTTGCTGAAGATAGTATCGCCTGCATTATAAGTAATAAGCTCAAGCGAATTGTTATATATCCCGATTTCTCCTGTATTGATTTTATCTAAATAATCCATGACCTGCTCTCTTCTTGCGGCAACCCATGAATTTTCACTTCCGATTTCTTGAGTAAAGAATCTTTCTAATATTTTAACAAGAGAGTATTCTGTTGCGATAGATTCTACAATTGGTGCTCCGTTTGTAAAAGGTAAAGTATAGTTATTTATCAAATAACCATTTATTTCATTTTCGGCTTGGTCTATAAAAAAGCTAACAGATGATGAAGTAACAGTTGAAAGACTTCCTACTCTTGGATATAAATTGTAAACATTATCTACAGTTGTGTAACTAGGCATAGAGATATTATACAAGTAAAAGCGAAGCTTTCGCAAATTTTTTTTGAACTATACTTGACACAATTAAATTAGTATTTTAGTTTTTTATATATGAAGTTTCCTAAGAACCCTTTCCCCAAAATCGAAGTCTGGTGGCTAGACCCACAATCGCACTCGGAATGGACAGAACTATCCAACATGGAACTAGAAGAACCAGCTTTATGCCACACCATAGGATTCCTTGTGCATAAAACAAAAGAGCGAATAGTGATTGCTTCAGACTTAGCTTATGGTGACCATAAACAGGTTGATTCCTACGGGAATGTGATAACCATACCTGTTTCCATAATTCTTTCCTCATCTATTAAATTATAACCTATAGTGGACAAAAATAAATAGGGGGGCACATTGTGTGTCGAGATTGTAGTAAAAATGTGCTATATACATTATGATAGATTAGATATATAATATATATATAAAGTTTTTAAATTTGAGGTGAATTTATTAGAAACAGATACAACCCACTTAGGAAGTGAAGATACGGCAGTAGAGGTGTGACTATACCCATAAACTGAGAGCCTTCGATACCTTAACCCGAAATCATTATCATCCGTAAAGGAGATTAGGGGGTACGATATGGAGAAAGAAAAAGCCATTATTAATATAAATAGTCAACATTATCATTATTATTATTAAAATCACGGAGGCATATCATTATGCATACATTAAGAAAACACAATACAACATTATCAAAGCCTGTATCTATTGAATGGGAATTTAAGAGTAGAGACGGGTTTTACAATCTAAAGGATATCATTAATACTAGATATCCAGAACTAAACATTGAGACAGAACACGGTCACAATCACTATGAATTGAATCTTAGGCATTACTTACCGCTTAATCAATCGATTGAGTTCTGGACTGACTTTGTCAATCAAGTTGATTGGCATACAAGACTGGATGAGCAATGCGGGATGCATGTCCACATTGACATGGCAGACAAGACACCGATTCAGATAGCTAATCTAATCACAAGCTTTTACGAATTTCAGCATGTGATTCAGTTGGGCATCCCAAGGACTAGATGGGAATCCAATGTTAACTGTAAGGATGTTAGGCGAGAACATGCCGAGCATGCTTACGAATATGCTAAGAAGTGGCAACGAGGCGAGATAGATAAAGAGACTTTCATCAGTCACATAAGCGGATGGAAATTCTACGGACTCTCTACTAATCAGCTAAGAAACTTCGGAACTATCGAATGGCGATGGTTTGGCACTACAAAGGTTGCAAGCAAGCTTTTCCAA
>JACLAA010003315.1_pt1 | contig 32124 bp, 16 predicted proteins | sample 8027891 | NCBI WGS metagenome assembly JACLAA01 (sample SAMN15724900, study PRJNA655200) | protist metagenome | isolation source: fluorescence activated cell sorting (FACS) single amplified genomes of... | place: Spain: Blaines Bay Microbial Observatory, Mediterranean Sea | collected 2016-01-19 | reverse complement strand
AGTCACCGGTCTGCTAGGCGCCCTCGTATCCACTCTGCTTTGGCAGTATCCAGAATGCAAGAAATGCTATCAATTTCACTGCGAAACGTAGCAACTTGTTGCTGATACATTTTAAGCTCCACCATCATTGCCTTCATTTGATCTCTTTTCTCCCTGAGGTTATTTTTGTAGGCGACTAGTCGGTCCATGGCTTGGTGACCATGCTGCCGGCTAAGGAGCTTTTTAAGCTTGATGTACGCGCGTTCCTTATTTTGAATCAATGAATCTTTCTCCAATATCTCCGCTGTTTTCAGAACAATTTGTTTCTGAAGATTGTGAATTGCTTTTAACATCTCAAAGCGTTGAGGATCTGAAGACTCCAGGATTCTCCAGCGATGCACATTGATTGGGCGCTCCAGTTTGTCTCGAAGAGCCTTATTCTTATGGCGCTCGTGTAGTAACTTGCGTTCGAGATTGAGGTGTGTCTGTTGAAGATCTTTAATTGAGATCATTTGAACTGCAGAATCATGGCGCTTGCGTTGTCTGTCCTGGACATGCTTAGTTAAAAGTCGAAGCTCGGTTGCCTTTTCAGCATAGTAGGACTCGCCACGCTGCAGAATGGACCAGTGCGCCTTTATTTTTGCATAGACCAAGCCAAGTTCGTGGTTGCGCTGAGTTAGTTGAGAACTGAGTATCTTATGTTCGCCAACAAGAGCATCATATTCTTTGCGCTGGCGCTGGCGCTCCTCGTCAGCCTCCTGCGTGATTTGGGTAAGTTTTTGTATTTCAGTGCGTTGGTTCAATAATATCTGTTCGCTTGACACAATTTGTTTCTTTATTTTCGTGAGCTCATTCCCCAAGAACTCGCACTCCTTCACAACATTGTGGTGATTGAAATGTTCCTTCACAAGATTGCGGTCCTTTGTAGTGATTTCCTGTTTTAATTGCTCAATTTGGTGGCTCATGATTTTAAATTGACGTTGCAGGTCTGCTATCAATTCTTGCGATTTGACAAGGCTTTTGGAATTCAGGTTTTTATCACACTGTGCTGTATCATATAAATTTTTTTGCTGCTTCAACCGAGATCCATCATCGATTATCTTGTGGTGTATTTCGGAGATTTGCACCTCTTGCAGTTTGAGCTGTTCAAGTGCAACATAGTACTTGCGAGAAGCTCCCTTTGTCTCTCGTTCATGACGCTCATTTTCTTGCACGAGGTCCTCTATCTGTGCCCGCTGTAACTTTATGTTTCTAGTGTAACTTTGTATCTCATTCTGAAGATTCTTTTTTGCATTCTGGTTGACTTTCATCAGGTCAAATATGAGTTGTGATGTTGTCTCTGATGTACCAAAATTTCGGCTAAGTATCTCATGTTCTCGACCAAGATCTTCGAGCTGCTTTTTGTAGGTTTCTCCTTCACGCCGGGCCAGTCGAATTTCACAGGTTTCTAGTCGCATGATACTTGCACGTAGTCCTTCGCGCTCTGTTGCTCCACGCTCATGCAATTGTTCTACCGCAGAGAGCTTCTTAAGCATTGACTCCTTGGCTTTCGTTGTCTGCTTCACTTTGGCAGCTAGAGAAGTTACACGTTGTTCCATTTCAGTAACATGGTAGCGCAGCAACTCATTATCATTCTCTGTTGTCTCATTTGCGTACATCAAGGACTCCAGTTGTTCTGTCAGTTGCTGTGTTAGTTTAAACAGCTTCTCATATTCCTTAAGATTCAGCTCCATCTCTTGCTTGGACTTGAACAAATGAGCCTCTGTGTCTGCGATCTCCGTTTCTTCCACATTTTCACCGTTTGCTAGCTCTCTCGACACTGCTGAGTGATGTCCTACTTCTACTTGGACCTGCTGAAGCCGTTCATCAAGCGCCAATTTTTTACGCTGTTCTTGCCTAGCTTCTCCACGTCTGACCTCGACCTGCGCATAGATTTCGTTGATGTGAACGCGCTCTTGTTCTAGAGCTAGCTCTTCTCGATCAACAACTTGATGCAATCTCTTGGTGTCTGATTGCAAGGCCAACGACAATACTTTTTTGGACTCGATACTAACTGTTAAAGTCTCTATCTGCTCCATGATACGCTGTCTGTGAGCCTCTTGTTCGTCTGACCAGCCGGGGCCTTGTTCAACCTTCAATTTTAGATTTTCTGTTGTTGCGAGGAGCTCATTTATTCGAGATCGATTGTGCTTCTCCCTTGCCTGAAGAACACCTATTTTTTGCATTCCTGATTCAACTGCTGTTGTCATGCTTTCTTTATGGTTTTTCGTGTCTATTCGGGATCGCGTGATGGTTCCTGCTCTATCTCGTAATGCAGCCAATTCCACTGTCTGTGCCTCGATTTTAGCCTGTACAGCCATAATGTTTTGGTTGTAGGTTTCCAGTAATAGCTTCATCTCGCTGCATTCCTTTTTATAAGCGGCGAACTGCAGTTCAGTATTAATGCGCGCACGCAATACCTCATTCTCCATAGTCCCATACCGTAGTAGTGAGTATCCGGCTGAAGAAAGTATCTAAAGATTATAGCGTGCGGGCTTAGACTCGGACAGCAGGTGGTGCATCAGATATGCCTGGCCGGAGTACCTCGAACGCAGCCGGTGGACAGCATGGGAAGGCCGCCGCCCCAAGACCGCGCCGGCGTATAGTACTCCTCCCTCAGCCCGAGGCTGGCTGAATTAGCCGGGAAGAAGTCGGACCCCGGGTTTCGACCACAACCTCAGGCCATCCGGAGCTCTTGTAGTCAGCAGAGGGGTGCATAGTGTAGTAGTCGGTTCAAGTTGGGTTCACGGTCGATTGGAGGTGGTCTCGGACATCCACCGTGACTGGCACTTCTGGATTAAACCTGAGTGCCCATGTGCCCTATCACATGTCATTTGGGGCTTCGCAGTTTTGACTTGGAGTGGATGTGTGTAGGGCAGAATAGTCCTGGTGGACGTTCCGTCCGACTCGGACTCCAGGGGTAGCAGAGACTCGGAGAGGAAAACCCGCTAGCCTGCCCTACCCTAGCCTATGGTGTATCTTCCTCGGGCCAGCCTGAGGGTCATAGTGACTACTAGTACACTCGGCTGTTCTTCTATTGCGGCCAGTGAAGTCCGCCGGCGAGTCACTGTTGAACCGTGACGGCGCCGGCTTGCTTTGCCTCTAGCCTGAGACCACTGGGCAACTTTACCTCAACACTCGTGTCGGGTACGGGGGGCCGTCTTTCTCGAGGTGGCCGAGGACTCTTTTTACATTATTCAACACGGCGACATTCGCTTGCTACATAATACCGTAAGAAATCTACGAGCTTGTATGCCACGGTACCGTGGTATTGACGTATGGTTGTTTCAGCCTCTTCGATTCGGAATATGGGCGACGATGGGAGGCTTAATCGTGTGGATTCGGACGGTTCCCTCGCATCTACGGATACTGGGGATCATGCTGAATATACTGTGCAACGATCGCGCTTAATTGGGATGGTCAATTGGTGGCATGTAGCCATGACTTTCTACCCGTAGTACAGAGTTATTCAATAATTATTCTTCCGAGCACAAGGTACTTGTAGGCATGTGTTGGTTACTATGCTTTGCTACCTAACAGCACAGATTACATTTGACGTCATAACCATTGGTCCAAGCATACCCATTGAGATCACTTTGAAGGTTCTGCAGGGTCTTCCTCCAGCGCTGCTGGATATGTCTTGGCGTTCGACGCTCTTGGGGTTATGCCTTGTGTGGTATCTTGCCAGACACCACCATCCTGTGTACCTGGTAGATTTTGTGACATTTGAGCCCCCCGAGAGCTGGCAATTGACTCATGACCAACTGATGACTTGTATGCAGCGTCAGAGGTGCTTCACTGAGGAGAGCATCATGTTTCTGAAGAGAATTCTTGATAAGTCTGGGACCGGACAGCGGACTGCTTGGCCCCCAGGCATAACACAATGCCTCAGAGACGAATCCAAAATCGCAGACCAGTCCGTTGAGGCAGCACGTAAGGAATCAGAGACAGTAATCTGCAACGTAGTCCATAACTGCCTCAAGCGTACCGGCATACTAGCGCCAGAGGTAGATATTCTGATTATCAACTGTAGTCTCTTCTCGCCCACTCCTTCTCTTTGCGCCATGGTCATGAATCGTTTCAACATGCGTGGAAATGTCATGGCTTATAACATAAGTGGTATGGGTTGCTCTGCGAGTCTTGTTGGAATCGAACTTGCGCAAAACATCCTGCGCTCTCATCCGAGTAAGGTTGCGCTTGTTGTTTCGACGGAGAACTTGACGCAGAATCTTTATCATGGAAATGACAGAAGCATGTTGCTCCAGAATACTCTTTTTCGCTGTGGTGGTGCTGCCATTATGCTGTCCAACAAATGGCGTGATGGCCAGAGAGCCAAATTCAAGCTGCTTCGTGTTGTCCGTACCCAGGGTACCGGGGACGAGGCGTATGCTGCCGTCTACGAATGCCAAGATGCCAATGGTGAACATGGTGTCAGGCTGGATCGAAATATTGTAAATATAGCAGGCCATACAATGGAAAAAAATTTCACTGTCCTCGGCCCCTACGTCCTCCCGCTCTCAGAGCAGATACGAGTCGCTTACAGCCTTGCCAAAAAGAAAATCTGCAAGTATCTTTGGAAGCTCTTGAATAATCGCAATCAAACAGCAACATCACGCTTGCAGAAACTTCTGTCGAACTGGGTTCCTGTCAAGATTCCTACATATGTTCCAGACTTTAAACGCGGCATTGATTACTGGTGTATTCACGCAGGTGGTCGTGCTGTGGTTGATGGCGTTGCTAAAAACCTTAAATTGCAGCCAGAACACGCAGAGCCAAGCAAGTATGCACTTTTTAACTACGGGAATACTTCCTCTTCTTCCATTTGGTATGAGATGGAATATGTGCGCAAATTTCAAAAGCCGAAAAAGGGCCACCGTGTTCTTCAAGTTGCATTTGGAAGTGGTTTCAAATGCAATAGCGCGGTGTGGCTGTGCCTCCAGGAATGACTTAGTCACATTCAAGGCACCCAAGCTCCCTCAGTACACCCGCAGAGGTAAACGTGAAAATTGCTCCAGCTGTCACGGCCATTCAGTCGCTCAAGGCATCTCCATTCGGACTTGATGATGGTGCTGAATCATGCCAATGTGCGAAATGCGAGGACCACCAATAACGCCGTCACAGACGAAACTCTGCTTCCGGCTGCTTACGATGTTGCCATCGAGGGCATATCCGACTCAGGCCGTGGACAACGTGAACTCTACTACCTGGGTATTATTGACATTTTACAGAAGTACAATGTTCGAAAGCACCTAGAGACTGACCTCAATATCCTCACGAGGGGACTTAAACACTACAAGGAGTGCTCCTGTGTATCACCAAATGAGTACCGTGATCGTTTTCTTAAGTTCCTGCGTCGTATCTTTTGATGTCTCGCACAATCAGCGAGATACTCAATGGAGTCTGCGTTGGCACGATGTCAGCTGCATCGCACCCGCGCACATATCACAGGGGAGTTTGCTAGAATTTAGCCGCGGCCCGGTCTCGAATCCGCTCCTTGTACTTAGTACAATAATACCTCTGAGCCAAAATAAGACATCTTTTTGGTTCACTTGTAGCCTGAGTAACTAGTCGCTATCCCGCGGCGGCCCCCGATGCGCCACCGTCGCGGCCTTGGGATTCCGGCGTCCGGCTTGCTCCCTCGCCGTCGTCGCCCCTCTGAACACTCGGGGCGACGGCGTATGAGGGCCGGAACGGGGCGGGCTAGCTCTAAGCAAACCAACTAGGCCTGGTATCATCAGATACCAACGATCCAACGGAAGTGTTTACGGACATTCATTTCTGGGGGAGATCTGCTGCTCATGAAGCCTATCACTTGTCTTATGGACTACCCTACCAATGAGCAAGTTGAGATACATCCTCGAGTAGAAGGGCATCATCTGATGGACGCTCGCGCCCAGGGGGAGTAGAGAGAGAAACCTACTAGCCCATCCTACCCTAGATATGTATCTCCCACTCTCTAAATTTGAGTCTATACATTGAGTGTCTATCGACGCTACGGTGTAAACCAATTTACTATAAAACACTCTCGTAGTTAGGTTGGCCCAGCCTCTGGCTGGTGAGCTAGGACCCTGCTACACTACATAACGCTGCGACATACTCTTGCTACTACCTACGGTACCGTACCTACGGTACCTACGGTACCTACCGTAGGTTAGGACGGTATAGGTACCGTAGGTACGGTATGCAGGCCTTATAATTACAAGCTGGCATGGCTTGTGGTTATGCCTGCTGGTCCTGGTTGTGATATTGTACTTTAATCGCGCCCAGCGTGTGGATTGTCCGCGATGGAGCTACGGCGAAACGCTGCTGCCCTAAGACTGCAACACATGCTGCGTGCCGCGATACTACGGCCACCTACTACGAACTGCCACTGCCCGGCAGAGGATGTGGATGATGAGGGATCAACGTCAACCGGACAGCTCGTTCAACCACATTTAAGTGGCAGACGACCAAAACGCATAGTGCGATTGCACTATGAAAGTCAAAGCGCGGTAGCTATACAAAGAATTCAGCGCGGGGTATTTGCTCGTCAAATGATCTCCTCCAAACGCGAATTCGTAAATTTTCAGCGGGCCGCGGGACGAATACAACGATTGGTTGTGAGTTGGCAAGCATCGTGCCATGGTGCAGCCATCGATGCACTGAAAACAGTCAGGGATACTTGTGCACGATGTGCCACATGCCGGGCATCGGTGTTTGTTTTTGATCTCCAGCAGTTGCTCTGCACAAACTGCGTGACAGCCATGACTAAGGCAATGTCACACCAACGAGAGTCTTTACGGACGTGCGGGCGATTCCTAGGTACAATGATTCCATTAGACCTTAAGCGCAGATTAGACCCCCGAGTGGCGTCTGTTCAAAGATGGTGGCGACTTCGAGCATTCAAAACTGTAGTCAGCACGTGTTGTTGCACGTGTCACCGGACTGCTACACATATTGACCATCGTTCGCAAAAACGCCTGTGTGGGCTTTGCGCGTTACACGTGCGCTGCCTCAACAATCTACACCGAGATGGTCGCAGAATTCAAACTCTCGCACAGTTTGAGGCTGATGTAACAGCTGCGACAGTCATTCAAGCTTTCTGGCTCTCGTGGCGAGCTACAAAGCGGTGGCAAGCCGTTAGGGACGTGACCTTCACACGTGCGACTTTATTTGCCACAAGAGCTCAAAGTGTCTTCCGCGGCAACGCGTCGCGTCGTGCGATACGCGCATGCATGGATACGCTTGTCTGGCTCTGTAGAGCAGCGAACAGATTGTTACAAACAAAGCCAGGATCATGGTTTGTGTGTCTTTGTGATGATCTTTTATCTCGTGTACCGGTCTTCCTCGTTGGTCGAGAATGCTGGAGGCTTGCTGGGGAGCCGCATGCCTTGGGCAATGAAGTAGCATTTCGCTTACTACATGATGCCGTCGCCGGACAGATTACACGTCTGGGCCGGGGGTGGGTTTCGAGGTGCAAAGCTAGAAGGGGAAAGTCAGAAAGACGAAGGCACCTGCAAGCTGCACGATATCATCAATCTTCAATCATCAACTCTTGTAGGACGATCCAACGCTTGGTGCTGTGCGGAAGTCAAATCTGAGTTCCACTAGGCCCGCGCAAAGGCTCAGACGCGTGGACAATTGACACGTCAGTCCTCACGTCATTGACGCGACTTGTGCCTGTAAGTGCGGTTGCTCGATGGCCTGGAGGGTGACGAGTACGATTCTCCCGTCCTCGGCGTCGGCGGACCACTGATTGATTTCAACACAGGTTTTGTAGGACGACGAGCAGCCGCGAAGAAAATCCAGGCAGAAGTGCGTTGTTATTTGGTCCGTTTGCGGATCAAAGGCACGAGAGCACAGCACGCCGCGGCTGAAAGAATCCAGCGGTGGGTCCGCCGCTTTCTGGAGGAGTGCCACGCGTGGCGCGCAACGAATAGGCAGCTCTTGACGTTGTTGCTGAATCGCGTGAGAATACTTCTTCCGTTCACGAGTGTCAATCGGAATATGGAAGTCCTGCGGACGGCCACTCATCTGGGACGACGGGCTAAGCCCTCCACCGAGACATTGCCGAGGGTCGCAGCCTCCGATTTGGTGGTCTTGAGCACGCCTGCCATACTGCGAGGCACGCTCCCTCATAATCGTTTTCTACAGCGTGCGGGCCTCAGTTCAGCTCAGCTACTGGCGACACAGATAGTAACCAACACGGCCTTAATTCAACCACGATGGTCAGCATCAGCTTCGGCAAACGGGAAGTTTCTTTCGGCTGGTTGCGAGGTTCAGTATCCAGGTCAATTTTTGCTTCAGCTTGTGACTGTATCTTCAGCTTCTAGTCCCATGCCTGTGGAGTCTTGCTCTTCTGTGACTGTGCATTGGTGCGGAAACACCCGACAGCCATCCGGATCGCCCTATCTGATGCGCGTGGGTTTGGACTCACCTGAGTGGCATCGTTTCGTCATCTTGACTTGTGATACCTCTCGTAAACCCAAATACTTTGGTCCCCGTGCAAAGAAATCGCTTCTCCGATTCATTCTTCATAAAAGAACGTTGTGCAAGCGTCGTTGGCTGAGCCACGCAACAACAATCTCACCTGATGCGTTCCTTAGCTCCCTTGGCGCACGTGCAACTTTCACTGTGACGGCAGGACACCAAGGTGGGTACCGTCACGCAAGCATCACCGTGCTTCTGTCAATCCAAACGCTGAGGAGGGCAGAAGCTCAAAATATCGCATCAAATATACTTCTTGATCTCCTGGAGGATTTGATTCACATCACTCCTAGGGCTTCTGTTCACATTGGATGTACCGTTTCTCGGTACCAGGCCCAAAGCAAAGGCCTTGGAGCGTGGACAACTTCTTGCCGACAAAGAGGAGCATGGACTCGCCTCACGTGGAACGGCTGTGTCGCCGGGTACTTGCAGGTCCCCATGCGTGACCATCATTCTCGTTCTGTCATGATGCGAAACAAAGGTCTCCCCTGTGCCGTCGGACACTTCATCCTAACCGGCGATAGTGCTTCCTCCATTAGCGGTGGTGGTGGCGATTGCTACGACCAGAACAAGTTTCTTTTGCAAATCGAACTTTCCCGCAGCGTGGGGGGGGCGGCCGTGTGGCGTTGCTATTCTAAATGAATGCTTCCTGGATTGTATCCAAGCTAGGAGGAATGTATCGGTCTTTGTGAAGTCCAGTGTGTGCACCGAAAATTCGCGAACTTCCGCTTCGTCGCTGGGCTACCTTCGCATGCAATTGACTGCACGCCGCCTTGAGACGCCACACTGGCGACAAAGGCTGCAGGTAGTCAAGTCGTATGTGGGTACCATGATTACAGCTGCCCTTTGTAGTGTACCACAACCGCGAATTGAAATATCCCTGGAACGGCTTACAGGCTTACTCCCAGAAGTAGACGCCGCTTCACTCGAGTGTCGGGTCACATGGGGGGAGAGGGTAGCCACCACTTGGTTCGCCGCGTCCGAACCTGCTTGTGAAGCATGTATTTGTGCTTCAAGTCCCAGTGTGCGATTGAACTTGCCTGCCCACGGGCTCGTCGCTCCAGTCCTCAAGCTCGAAATTTTGGGTACGTCTTTCTCGAGCTCGAGCATAGATACCGCTAGAAAGACTTGTTTTGGCATCTGCTCTGTAAATAGCCATGAGCTCACTAATAATACCGGTCGCGTCGAGCTGAACTTTGTTGAGCCCCCCAAACCACTTTCGGCGAGTTCCAGGTTAGACCGGGTGGCCCGCCTCGTTCCAGGTCGTGTCGTTATGTTTGTTGAAGTGTTTGATGTTCACTACAGCGCGCGGCCGCCTGAGTGCACAGACGTTACGAGACTGCAACTTTCCATATTGGACTTGGACATGACTGGCTGCAAAAGTGGCTTGGTGGGTTCACATCGTACCGTCTTCTCGACCTATGGACTTGTTTTTCGTAGGTGAAGTCCCGTCCATTCAAAAGTCTAATTCGGCCATACGCCGTTGTGCGATGGCACGGCCGCAAAGTTGGCCAGGAGGAAATAGTGCGGCCTTCCCTAAATCCACTATTCTGCAGCTCGCTACAAAATGCCCACCTAATCAATCAATGCGGGCTACCTCCACAGGGGGGCCAACTCTGCTTCGGTGGGCAGCCGTACATTTTTCGCCTTACCCCAGCCAACGGGCGGGCTCTCGATCGCTATGTGCCCACTAAACACAAAATTGGTGTTACTCTTGATATCTACTCTGCCAAAGGTGACATGCATGAGTCTCAGGCGCACCTCGACTTATTTCTTGGACAAGCAATCCTGGAGAGCCCGATTGCAAACTCTTCACTTGCATCCTATTGTACGCTCCCCCTGCGCCGGCGACGCGAAGACACTTTAAACAATGCCTTCGTAAAGTTTCGCTTGAGCAGAGTGGCAGAGGAGACTATTGAGTTGAATGTTTCCTCACTAAAATTAAGTGGAATTGCGGCGGCCGAGCGGCGCGCAGCCGAGAAGCACGAGGCCGAGACGGTGCCATCCGCGTCAGAAAGCTTCAACAGTCCCCGCACCATCAACCCGATGCTGCACACCGTGTGTCGGTTCAGTGGCGTGGTGGCTGTAAGATCTCTTGGGTTCGACCCAAGTTCACTCGTCGATGTCCGCACAGGCGGCCGCAGGGTCACACCAGAATCGACCGCACAGATCACATCGCACTTTAAATGTGTGCTTGGAGGCTATGCAGGCTAAGACTCTCTTGAGGCAAACACGTTTTCAATCTCTGACATATGGCGATATGGAGGGAACCGTGAACTGGCCGCATCACAAACCTCTCACCCTATCCATTCCTTCGACTTTATCTGGCATCCTTGAGGATGCTGTTCTTCGAATTTCCGTGTCACATGGAATTCGAGTTCCCAAGAAAGTTGGCTCTGCAGACTATTCACTGCGGGGTCTTCTGATGGAACGGCGAAAACATCCGAGGGGGCGTCCTCTCTCAGAATGTGACGTGACCCTTTCTCTTGAGAAAGACGGTCGTCCCACCCGGGCATTTGTTAGCTTTGCAGTTGGTCTAGGACATCGTGTCACGTGCGCCTCTGGACGTTCCTTCCCTGTAAACAGCTACAGTAAGTCTCCGGGTGATACTTCAATACTGACCCCAAAAAATATTGGTATCGTCGACGATGTGCACAGCAGTCATGAAGCTCAACATGCTCGTCGTGTAGCACACGCCTGGCCTTCCCATGTCCTAGATTCAAACGGCACGAATAATTTTGCCGATACTGCCTTAGCTCTTGACGCAGAATGGCAAAACGCAGGTGAGAGCAGTGCACCGCGGAAAGCCGCGGTAACAGTAAATATCTCTGATGTGGAGTTGCTGGACACATCTCTCCAAATAGAAGTCTGTAACAAAAATATGCAGCGACCAGATACTACAGTCGGCAAGGCTTCATGTATACTTGATAAAGTTGTCAACGCCATGCACGCCGGCAGACCAGAATGTAGATTTCCTTCTGTTGGGATCGAACAAAATAAAAAAAATGTGGTAAAGAAAATTAGCTTCACAGCTTGGCTGGAGAGAAATCGGTATTTCTCAGTAGGTGTGCACAATGTGCAGATTGCATGGTGGCCAGGCAAACAGCTCAACAAAAGAAATCATGGCGCCGCGGTTTCGTATCTCTGCTTTAAGCTGGGGGGGTCCACTCTTCGCAAGACTCGAACGACGGACACGCACTTATCTGCAGATGCTTACTTACCCGCAACTGCGGGTGTCCTCGAACATTGCCTCCTCTACGTTGAGCTGTGGCACTCCGACGCAGTTTCCGAGGTGCTTGTTGCTGTTGCTAGTACTGCGGTTAAATGCTTAACTTCTCTGGAGGCGCCAATTTGCTTCACCTTACCGCTTCTGCGTCGCGGGGTGCAGGAGAGTGATGGTGAAGGTCTCATCTCGCTCACGCTCACGTGCACTGAATTGACCCACGAGGTGACAAAGGCGGGTATTTCAGTAGCACGGGATTCCTCGGGTCCCTCAAATATTTTCAAAGTACCACAAATTCAATTGCAGGGAGCTGAATTGTGCTTGCGGGCCCTTCGCTTCCGCAGAGCATCGAGTCCGCCAACCAGGCTCTACTGTACGACGCAAGTGGGTCGCATTTTTCGTCGAACTTCCATCAAGTCAGTTTCTTGTGCTACCTGTGACTGGCCAAACGAGGCGCTGGTCTTTCACACAAGCTTTGACGTGCTCATGGGGAAGTTTCTTCAAATGCAGATCTGGAGTCGCGCCAATGGATCACCGGACAGCCTGGTGGGGCATGCCAAGCTTCACCTTACGCCAGCACGCTGCATGCTACATTGCAGCCATCGAGCTATTGTGAGGACGTCGCCTTCTGAACCAGTATGCGTGCAGCTTCGACAAGCTCTAGGTGCACCATGTGGAGTTATTTCTTTCGAGCTTGAAATTATTGCAGAGGATGACTCTGCAATCACAGAGATCAGATGTTTCCAAAATAATAGCGTGTCGTCGTCGGCGTTTCGTATCGGGCACATTACATTTGCATCGATGAATCACCTAAATGACGACGAGCTATGTTCTTCACCCCTCGAACAGGATGCAACGGACAGCATTACGCCGAGTACCATGGATGGTGCTCAATTTTTAGTTGGCGCTTTTGACGACAACCGCTGCGATAAAAAAGACCCTCGCGATCGAAACGAGCTTCGCCTCATCTTGCTCAGGACTCGAGGCCTTCGCGTCCTGGGGCGATCGCATCCTCACGATGATAAAGTATCCGGTCTGCAAATTCGATCGCTCTTGGGGGCGGCACCACTGTCGAGGTCCATGGCACGCCCGGGCATTGTGTCTGCGCATATGGTCGCAAAAAATGCAAAGGTGGGCATTCGTTCAATGAATGGAGTAGGTGAGCAAGAATATAGCTACAAGTCTATTGATGTTGCGGAATTGGAGCAGGAGCTGGGTGAGCAATTTATTCTCCCCGCATCGGACGTTGATTTCAAGCCACTTGGCTTGGAACTAGTTGTTCAGGGCAGCCACAAAATCTCAAGCGAGCGAGCGATGGGGCGCAGTTTTATCGAGCTAAGTGAGAATGCACTTCCTGGTTTTGGTGTGGGGCTGGCCTATAGATTTTGGCTACAGCTTGGGGGGAACCTTGGCTCCGGGTCTCGTGCATGCAAGGTGCGAATGTGTGCGCAATGACTCCCACTGACTCCCGCGCGCGCAGGTCTTGACAGCGGAACCAGCGAATCCCGGACCGTATGGTACCCTGCAAGTGGCGGCGAGGTGGACTCACAACCCCACGCTTGCATTCTTTGATCTACCGTGCAGGACGGTGTCCAATGCCATTACTTGTTTGTTCTGAGCTAGATCTGAAAGCAGGTGCGCGCACGACGACGCTGCACCTAATGAGCTACATGTTGCGCTGCTTCGAGCTCGAGGACTGCCAGCCGCGGATCGGGGCGTGCTAGAGGCTTCAACAAGCGACCCAGTAGCGAGGGTCACGATTCTTTCTGCTGGTGGAGGCGTTATGGATGTTACAGAGACCACTGTGGTGAGAAGGTGCTTGAACCCCATTTGGAACGCAGCTTTCTCTTTTGAAATTCAGCACGGCGAAGTATACCAAAATGGGCAAAGTGCAATGCTACATATCACCATAGAGGATTGGGATGCTTTGTCAAATAATGATGTCTTGGGCCACATAGTTGTCCCGGTGTCGTCACTTCAAAGCAAGTCGAGACTACACAGCTGGTTTCCCTTGTCGAGCACAACAGGGCCAAGCAACGCGTGCAGCTACGGGAGAACTAGCTTGTGCGGCGAGGTCGAGCTAACGGCGCGGTGGATACACAATCCCATTCTTTCACGATTATCTCTTTCAGAGTCAGGCTCCGATGCCACACCAAACGAGCTTCGAATCACGCTAGTAAGAGCTCGCGGGTTAGACCAACCTGGACATCTACCTGATACCACGATAATACCAGACGATCCGTTCGTTAGACTGCGCTTTGGTACCAAAGTTTGGTTCACCGAGCGGTTTAGAACCTTGTGCCCTGTTTGGAACGAAGCCTGCGCAGTTCCTTTTCATGCATGCGACATCTCCTCGGGGGTTTTAGAGGTTGCAGTGGCGCCAAAGCTCGACTATGGCGCCGAACTCAAACTTCAATCTCTGGCTGCCAGACGATCATCCAGAAATGTCCAGCCACTTCAGCAATGGCTGAGCCTTACCCGGCGACCAGACCGTGCGCGTCTCGGGCGCGGGGTGGATGCCTGTGTGGAAATCAAACTTCAGGCGCCCCACGCGGCGTTGTCCCCAGAACTGCATCTGCTCGATGGCGTAACCCAACTCACTGACTGATTTCCACACAGGCGGATGGAGGCCGTGTTCCTGTCAATGCTACTGATATTTCCGGGGAAGTAGAGGTGGTGTTGGAGTGGGGTTGCAACCCGGTGCATGGATTCTTCGATCTGGAGGACGGCGAGAGCGCGGGTGCCCCAAACATGCTTTACGTTGCTATTGCCCAAGCCCGTGCGTTAAGACCTCGGAACTCGTTGCCAAAAGGATCTAGCGATCAGCGCGCCTGCAACCCCTACGTCCTAATCAAATGGCGTGGTTGGCGAATGGCATCGACCGTCCTACCCCGAGCGCAGTTGCCGTCTGTGTAGAAATCAAATTTCACGGGTTTCTCGCAAAAGGCTGAATCATAACCTTGACGCCATCGACGCGACGCCTGCTCGATGGCGTGGCGGTGTGGGTTACACCCGACGCACTGCTTGATTTCCACACAGGTCGCCGTCTTGGCACGAGACCTTTGTGCTGCCTGTGAGCATAGGAAACATAAGCGAAGCGAGTACAAACGCACACGACAGGCAACTGACTCTAGATGTCATCCACTGTCCCAGATGCAGCGCTGACTCGGCGTCCTGTCGAACTTTAACTTGGACTGGCGGGCCACGGGATGGCGTGGGGGGCGGCAGAGGAGTCTGATCTTGGCCGGCGGCGCGCCGTCGTCGTCAACGATACGCGACGACGACGTCGTGACTACTGCTGTGCTACCCAGCCCCTCGGCCGGGGACGCGCGGCGCGAGAGCCCGTCGAGCCTGTTGAGCCCATCGGCGTGGGCGGATGCGCGACACGAGGACGGTGCCTAGGCGACACCCCTGGCGGAGGTCGCGAGCCCGTTCGAGTCCCCCGGCCTGGGCGGAGGCCCTGCTCACCCGGACGATCCGGCGGACGCCGTCGCGCCGCCGCGCCGCAGCAGCGACGGGAGCTGGAGAAGAGCGATGCGGCGACGGTGGACGATGCGAACGGGGGTTCCGCGCGCAGGCACAAGCTCACGACCTACAGGAGGAGGAGATAAGGCAAACTGTCAGTTAATTGGCTCTTCTAGAGTGGACATATGTGTGGAAATCAACCAGTGAGTTGGGTTACAACCAGTGGGGTCTCCAGCCGGGCCACTGGTACCAGGCCCGGTCACGTCGGAGGGTTACCCAACCACTCGGTCCGGATCGATCTTTCTAGACCCAGGCTCTTTGGTTGGAGGCCTCCGGTCTGGAGACGCAGTTACAGAGACATGTCGCGTGATGGCAAAATGGGGCGCCTGAAATTCGATTTGAACGCAGGTAGACCTCTTGACTGAACTGGGTCATCGACGGCCTTTTCGATCCTGGCGAAAGTTATATCAGGCCTCGGAATCATATCCAGTGGTAAGCGGAGAGTTGGAAGTTGAGTTGAGATGGGTAAGGTCTCAACTCACCTTCATTCCTGAGCCCCTGTATAAGCTACACATTGGCGACATGAGTGCCGCTATACTCAGCTCAGAATCCATACTGTTGGACGGTTCTGCACGCCTCGGGGTACACACAGCAATGATAAAGCGTGCACCAATCGCTGACAAGACCCTTGTTTGCTCAAATCTATGCATTCTACGTGCCACCAGTCTCGATCCAAATAGCGTCGGGATTGGCCATCCTTTCGTTGTCGTGCGTTGCAATGATAGTGAAGTCCATCGAACTCCTGCACAATGGTCTACTCTCAGCCCAACGTGGAGTCGTGGTGGATCTGCTGCGTGCGTCCAGATACCCTCTGTTGCGTCGGGGCCACCATACGGGCTGTCCGTCGAGGTGTGGTGTGCTACTACATCGGCTGCAAGAGCATGCTGCCTAGGACGTATTGCATTGATGCCGACCGAGCTGCTAGATCACGGCGGGGAGTATGAGCACCAGTTGCTCTCTGGGACCCTCATTCTGACTTGGAGGCAACTCGGGCCAAAGAGCCCTGAGTTCCCTGCTGAGCTGGAGTTCACACGTGATGAGTCCGCGAGTAGTGCAGCCAAAGAACTGTCATACACAGTTCAAATTAGTAACTGGACGGTATATCCGCGAATCGAGGGGGTTTATATCGTTGCGTCCTGTGTGAAAACCAAATTTAAGCACCTCACGCGATGGTATCCCGCCACTGTGTCTGCTCGGATGGCGTGGAGGTTCACGGAGGTCCCTCGCAATAATTCTCAGGATAGCCTGACTCACTGGTTGATTTCCCACAGGAGGCCTCTCTAGGGAGGGAAGGGGCCCGAGGGGAGGCTTTCCTGGAACTCATGGCAGAACCTAGTTGTTTCACATCAGTCGAGGAGCTACAGATCGAAGTGAAATCCAAGGGAGAAACGGGGGACAATTCAAAGTACGGTGAATGTTTCATCCCGCTGCAAACACATTGGGTTGGTGACAAAGAACCGCACCAACTTGTGCAGATGCTCACACACCCGACTGGTGGCCTTCGTGGGCACTTGACATTCAGCATACAGGTCCGCCGTTGCCTAAACAAAGCTAAATATGATGATGAGATCAGAACTACTCGTGAACTTAAGCACCTTAGCGCCCTGCACGCCTTGCGTCAATCTGCGGAATATGCAAAACGTGCGAGTCAAGATGCCACAAGTGCATTTGAAAGAGCAGCCGATTCTATAGAGCGGAGGGCGCTCTCTGCCACGCAGGCTGTCTGTCGTCGTGAAGCGATGCGCGCGATGAGTCGCCTGCAACATTCCATTGAACTTGGCATGTTCTACGACGGAGTCAGATCAGAAATTACGACGGAAACAGTTGAACAGCGTGCTGGCCACGGAACCAAATGCGCGGCACCCAGATCAGAAATTACTGCAGGAAGTGCAGTTGCACAACAGCACGCTGGTCGCGAAACGAGCCGTAGAGCGCTGCCTTCTTCATCCCTGGCAATCAAGCACAGGGAACTAGCTCACGTCAGGATGGACATTCGCATCGACCCAACAGAAAACCTTGGCATAATCTGGGGCGACGTTGAGAGGGATGAGCTGGCCGCACTTGTGGCCAGCCGTAGTGGTTTCTCAGCCAGGGTGACGTCCACACCTCACGCCCGGGTCAGTCATGAAATGTCACTTCGATTCGCGAATGCTAGTGATCAGCGATGCGGCAGCAGAAGGGATGCCGGGGGACAATATGGCGAGATTGACGACGTGAGTGAGGCCATGAATCACTATCGCAGCACATTCAGCTCATTAGAACCACTATTAGCTCGAATCGGTGTGGTCGATGAGGAGCTCACAAAACTTTCGGCCAACTCTAAATCAAACGCTCGGACACTTGCCTTAAGAGCTGGACACAACTTGACAGTCTTGGGCTTACGTAAGGGCATGCAAGCTGCGCGCCTTGGTGTGTGTCTCGGATGGCGCGCTGTTTCTCTGAATGGCCGGGAGTTGGGCTGCCGGGAGCAGCTTTCGACGGCGCTGAATGCTCCCATGGAAGAAATGATCCTGACCTTTACGGCAAGGATAGAATGGAGGCACCATTTTCACGCACTGCGTAACCTGAAACGTTATCTGGTAGCCACCAAGCGTTGCGAAGAAGTCTCGCAGGTCACAGCTGCGGCCCGGGAGAAAACAATAAGCCTTGATCTTCGGAAGCCGCTAGGGATAAGTTGGACAGCTGCGACAGGGGGGCGTGGGCACTCGAAAGGTGGCCTTGAGGTGAAGGTGGTAATGCCAAATTCGGCTCGTATCAAGTGTATCAGAGGGGGTATGATCCTCACCCGAGTTGCCTCAAGGCCCGTTCACGACGAGGAAGATTTCTCCGATATTTTAGATAGTCTTCGCTCAACTTCTACCTACGTTGTAAATTTTGATTTTATGTTACCACGTCACGTTCACAAACGGGTAATTTTCTTTGATGCTCGTTGTCCCCTTGGGGCAATATTTAAAGATTATTCGATTTTGCGTCTCGACCCAAACTCACCAGCGACCAAAGCTCGAGTTAGACCAGGTTGGATTTTGTTGAGTGTGAACGGGCTTACTGTGACCGGGGGCGCCTCGCCGGTAGCACTACTTGCCGACTTAAGGCGACGGGCCCGAGATCCTCACGACCCGTTTAATCAAGCCGCAGCTGCACGTCACACAGAACTAGTATTCAACGTCGCGGTAGACGATCTTATATCGCTTTTCATCGATCCGAGGAATCCGGGAATCGATTGGACTTTCCTGCCACGACCCACAAAGGAAGGTTCGAGTTGTATGGCCTGTGCGTAAATCAACCAGTGCGTCGGGTGCACTACTCTTCACAAAGTCATTTTTCTCGGCGACAACGCGGCCCCGCTGACTGAATCGAGTGGTGTAATACCCACACCGCCACGCTATGGAGCAGGCGTCGCGTCGATGGCGTGGAGATTGACGCGACAGCAAGGCGCCATGAAATTTTAATTTCTACACAGGCAATGACATCGGTGGTGATATATTTGTCAAGGAAGCGGTCAACGGCACAGGGCGTCCAAGGAGAGGCTGGCGGCTAGTAAAAATAGAATACAATAATGCCCAGCATTTTCCAGCATCACCTGGCGCCATGTTGGCCGCATTCGAGAACGCGATAAACCTGCGACAAGAAGAGGTAAAGGTGACTTTTGACTGTGCTGAAGAAGAAGATTTCCACGCAGATGGGCATGATGTGCATGATGGGCATGATGACACCCCCGAAGGAGACCCTTTGTCAGAGGCATTTGGAACGCCAAATCTTCCAGTCGTGGAGCCTTCAATTTACTTGACTATTATTGACGGAGCTGAGTTTCAACTTGGCGGGGTTGCCCCCCACGTGCGTTTGTTTTGGTGCGAGAAGGAAGTGAGTCGCACTGCTCCGGGGCGACTAGACAAGCATAATCAACCGCATTGGAATGCTGAAAGTTTTCTCTTGCCTCTTCCAGAAAATACCGACGATGTTGGCCTTCGACTGGAAGTTTGGACGACAACATGCCACGGCCAGGCCCTCCTCGAAGGCCAGGATCTTTTGCGCCAGTGCTTCACAGATACTGATAAGCGAGCTAAGCGAGCTACAAGATATCAACTCACGCCACACAGGCCAGTCAGACCTGCTTCAGAGAGATTGAATCGACGCAGAGAAGTGACCTCTTCTCTTGCACTCATGATGTATCTTATATCTCCAGCCCCCAAAAAAAGAAAGTGACGGCATCGGACCTTAGTGTCCACCTAAGTTAAATCGTGACATTCACAAGTGCGCGTCGCGGGCACAGCAACCCGCATCTCGCCAACATTGGCAACAAGGTATTCCTGTGCCAGTGGGACCCGTCAGGGGGAAGAGCTCCGAGTCGTCGGAAGGCCGGGCTCGCCGGTTCGTCACATGTGTCTCTCCCGTCGGAATTCCCGTCGGCCCGGGGGGGTCTGGCGGATGCAACGCTCGTCGCTCGGCGGGGCTACTTGCGGGGCTCATAAAAAAGGACAATACTTAGGTATGACACAAGAGGGCTAGGCTAGGATGCGGCCCCGTTGGCCCTTATTATAACATTTGCCGTTGGCCCTTATTATAACATTTGGGGGATCGCTGTCAAGAGAAAAAGGTCCCACGGAGTGTTAAAATAATTCTCAAGCAGGAAACCCTAGAAAGAAACAACGAAACCCCGAGTTGTTCGCTCTCCAGGGCATTCCTGTCACTGAATCAACGCCACTATGAACGCCAGCATCGCTGGAGGAGAGCGCAATGTGGGCCTCAATTTCTGATGCTGCCTTGCCACCATGTGGGGCGTGATAGGTTTCATCAGCAAGTTCTTCGCCGAAGCTGTTGACTATACTAGGGTTCCCTTTCCTCTCAACGATTGCCTGCCTTTGGTTGGCGAGGGCGAGAAAAGCTGCCTGTGCGGAAACAAAAATTTTACTTCTGCGTCCTTTGTTGTTGCATATCTCCTCGTCCAACGCAAAGCGAGCCAAGTCTCCTATATGGCCAGCACAGCCGTCCGGTTTTCGCCGAGAAATGCGTTTTATCACACGGGAAGTAGCTTCTGAAGCCGCCTCAGCATGATGATTTATAGTTGCTGCAAGGCCAATGACAACTGCCAGGTTCCTCGACGCATTAGATCCGTGTTGTTCAACTGACTTTTGTTGTCGTTCGAAGCTGAGTGAGCATGATAGTATCCCCTGGTGACGATGACCGGGTCGCCCCATCTCGAATGTGGTTGGGGTTGGTTTGCCTTTGGCACTGATGACAGCATCGAGCCGGGTACGCGATTCACCTGTGTGCAAATCAACCAGCGAGTCGGGTGTCCCCCACGTAGTGAAAATTGATTTATGCACTGCGACTCGCCCAGTAGGTTATCTGGAAGTGCGGTTCTTTCGCTCCAGATCTGCACATGTAGTGGTTCCTCGCTCAACATTGACTCATCTACAACGATCGATGCGCTGTCGTTCTTCCACAGAGCGCGCTTCCCCGCGACTCTTGTCGTTGATGACCGAGCCTTTCTGTCTAGTAGTCGGAGTACGACGTATGACAGTTGCGTTGTGCGCAACGCACGGCCAAGCAAACTCGACGAGGTTGTCAAAGCTGGGAGTTCAGCGGCTGCCATGTCTGTCATCGACAACAGGACTCTTGGGATCATTTGGCCGGTGATTTTGTTGTCTTCCTTGTCCTCGCGATCTGCTTTGTGATGTGACATGCTATAATCAACTTTCACATCCGTATAAATTTGTTGGTGCAAATAAGCACGTCGCTGTTGTCCAGACTGGCGTCGCGTGATCTGGCGAAGCTCTAGGAGCTGTGCCGGCGACAGCGTTACTTTCCCACGAAGCGAAGTGCCTTCTTCGGGTAGGCGAGCTGGAAAGCAATCGTAAACCTCCACTACAATGAGACGGGCAGGAGGTACTGGGATCAGTGCATTCCAACAAGTATCGGTTTCAAGCGCACAAACACTGGTGCATCCAAGCTCAACGCTGTCGTAGCGTACCATGCAGTAGGCAGCTGAAGAAGTGGGGCAGCTTTCAGGACCATGCGTGGTATTGGGAGAATCAGGAGATGCACTAAGGCCGACTCCGTCTATCACGTGCAGAATAGTATGTCTACCAGCTAGTATGAACCTCCAAGCTGCATGTAGCACAGCACAGATGGTATCTTTTGCAATTTGAATACTCGGTTGCATGATACTCAACTTGCCGCTGGTCACAGTTGGATTTTGGCTTATCCGCCCTGACCGAGAGACGCTGAAGTAGTTCAGACGAGTGCTGAGGGCAAGAACAATTTGACTACTAGCGTTGGATGCCGCCACCGCAGCATGCCGAGTGGACCATGGGGCCAATGTGAAACTACTGGGCTGTCCATTAAAAGAACACAATAGACCATTATCCAACCAGGATCTGGCTTTTATTTCCTTCAACATTGTGCTACACAAAGCGCATCTTCCAAGGTGTTCTCCCGCATTGTCATCAAAAATGTCAAAACACAATTCGTCATTTCGGGAGACAGAGTTTTTGAGGTCCGGCGACCAGTTACTCACTGTCAGTAGGAGTGCAAGCCTCGATGCCACACAATTTGTGCTTCCACTCCGCATGTTCGTTTGAACGAAAAATTCCCGAGGGAAGCAAGGTCGTCGCTGTCTTGTTACTGTATCATATAAATAGCTGTGGGGCCACCATAACTCCACGCGGCCAATCAACGTGTCGTTGACACCGCCTGGGTGTGCGACCCGCAAGAAGCAACACACTTCTATGCGCTTCTCAATCAGCGAGCGCATTGTAGAGGTCAGTACAAGGTCGTCAGTCCACACTACGTCCGCACTCTTGCCAGAAAATCTAGTCGCAAATGTCCGTGCGACACATCCGCCAGCATCCAGTCGTAAATACACAGTATAGTCATTTTTGCACAACGACAAGGCGAATTGAGAAAGGCTCAGCCACGGCACGCGCAAGACGACCTCGGGCTCCAGGAGGGGATCATAAGTCCACAGCAAATCGAGCTCCAGCTTGTGGTCAGACCCGGCGTGTACCCAGGAGCGACGAGGGCGACAACTTATGTCTATTGCAGCTACACCCAACGAGCCCAAGGTACCAATATGCGTATGGTCAAGAAGCTCGATAGCAAGTACGGAACCACAGCCGGCGCTTCTGTGCTCTGGCCCTTCTGGTGTGTAGTACGGAAATTGAAAGCGTTCGTTCCAAATAGGGTTTCGGGTATTTTCGATACGTGTGGTCGAATGGGCTGTCCTATGAGTTGCACTCAAATTAGACGCTGGAGCGCCAAATTCATGCGAAGCATGAAGCGATGCTGTTGTGAGTGAGTTGCACTCCCCGCACAACCCTTGCGCCCGAACTATTGCGAATTTGAGGCAATTGGGCACCAAATCGAAATAATCGTCGTCGTCGTCGTGGGGAGAAAACTCAGGATTATGTATCCAACGCAAGGCAAGCTCAACTTCCCCGCAGTGACCCGTGAAGCACTTATCGCCGCCAACATTGAGTGGAAACCATCGCCGAAGGGTCCTGCGATTCATTAGTAAGCTCAAAGCTATGTCCGTCATGCCTAGTACATTCGGAAGACTTCCAAGATTCCAGTCGAAAACTATGACTTTCAGTGAAGATTCTACAGAGTCAGGGGTGCGCATCCTGTACCTTTCATTCCATATCGGACATGACGTTCGGTGGGAAACTCTCGACTCGTGTATTTCACCGCTTAAATGCATTCTGACAAATGGATCCGCAGTTACTTGACCAAAGAGTCCGTGTTCGAGCGCCCGCAGGCCCCTTGCTCTAATTAGTTTGATGAGTAGTTCGTTTGGGGGCCGTGCGCAGTGGATGAGGGGCTCTTGAAATGTCTCAAAGTAATCATTATTTATGTTATACCTAAGTGGCGCAAAGATACCAAAATTTCGTGGGCAGAGCTTGAAATAGAGGGAAGGATGTCTAAAAAATCTATGACTCAGTGTAGTGCCGCCATTGAAGAGCAAGTTCCAGCTCCCCACGAGTGGATGAAAGTGTAGGGCCTTCGGGATGGTTGGCTCTAGGGAGGAGCTCAGATCGACCTTTTCTCAAGTCAGAACAAGGAGGCATACCATTTTGACTGGGCTTTACAACCAAATCATGCCACGTGCGTTTCGTCACACCGTCGGCTAACATCGAAATTGACATCCTACCGCTTCCCAAAAGTACATCGTCAGAGGAGACATCTCCGTCGAATATGTCTGCCATCAACTCAAGCGCATTAGCACCATCGAAATCTGCGAATGCACGCATTGTTAGGACCTCATTCCAAACTGGGAAGGGTGAAATAGGCCTCAATGACGAAGACGTGTACTCCCCGTTGCAACTTAAAGTCACTAGGGGGTCAGATTTGCGTTCTGTAACAGGAAGGTTACGTGCCTGGATTATAGCCACTAACAACTCGTTCCCGGGGGCGAGCTCGGCAATCTCGTCCGTGAAATAATCGTATGCGGGGTTTGCTACCACACAGAGATGCAAACTTCCCCTTGTCTTGATCGAATGCGGACGCGATAGACGGAGCTCAAACGCGCACTGAGTTCCAACCTGTGTCAGACATTTGCCAATGTGTTTACGAGCTTCACCAACGAGGAAGTTATTATTCCACAGCTGAAATGTCACCTCGTGGCTTGAGGACCTATGAATGACATCAGGAATAGATTCAGCTGGCAGCGAGAGAACCTCCTCTCGCCAATCACAGCCATGTTTAGTGGTCGTCTTCGCACATCGTCCACACATGCGTGCAAGAACAAAGAATTCCCGTGCGTCCTTGCACTTTGCTCCCCAGTACTCTGTTCCCGGCGAGAGTGTGGCGGTCAAGTTGTAAAATTTAAGGTCATGTCCTCTGTAAGTGCTACAAATCTCAGGGACTAATGTAAGGCGACCTTGACTGGTGGAACTGCAAGACTGCTGTGGTACTGCCTGGCACTTTTGTGGTACCGGAGCACCGTTTTCCATTCGCGTCAGTGAAAAAGAGAGTGTGGCATTTGCAGAAATCGCCACTTTCTGAGGGTGCCATTGATTTGTGCAGCAAGAAAGGTCTATCGACTTTGAACCAAAAGTATCATCTGAACAAGGACTGCGGTCGTGAAATAGTTCAATTTTGAAGGTAAAGTATGGGGCAGTATGCCAACCAGCTAGTGTTACAACTTCTCCTGGCGGCCAGGTCATCAAGGGGCCAACGGGGCCAACAGCGCTCAGAACTGACGAGCGTTGAGTGTAAAAACCCAGTGTGAATTTTATATACGGGTCTAGGGTGCGCAGCGACCTCAGATGGCACGGTGACCCGTGGGCAATTTCTAACGTAAATTCGGATGCCTGAAGATAGAAAGAAGGTCGAGGCCGCGGGAATTGAGATCTAGGCCGCAATGTGGACCTCATACTGGTCGTGTGCTGGGCCGGAGAATGTGTTGTACTACAAGAAAACGTAACCTGAAGACGCACAAAACCGAAAGAATAATGCATGTCTGCCAGCGTCTCCTCACCCGAGTAGTCCATGAGACGGATGCAGGGTTGCATGGAAGTTCTTGTTAAATTGGCAACTGTCCCGCGGCCGATGCAAAGCGCATTAGACTCGATTGTTCTGGCCCAAATTTCCAATTCTAGCACTCGACCTACGAGTGCTTCGATTCTAGTCTTCTCGTCCCCGCCAATAATCCCTGTTGCAGGAAATCCGATTCGATCAGCCAGCAAACCTGCGTACGTGCATCGCCGTCGATCACACTGCGTGAAATCTACATTTTCCGTGCATATTAGTCGATCACCGTGGCGCGCGACGAGAAACACTTCCCTCGCGGCGTGGGCCCGAGTTTTGACCCTCTGGAAATCGCAGGTCGTGGCGAGTGCCGCGTAGAGCACTCGTACTCGATCTTCCGGTTGCAGCACCATGACGACAAAAACCGGGAGCTTCTCTGCGAGGGTATCAATTGTCCCCTGGTCTTGGCCTCTCTCAGGGAAAATGGTACTTTTTAAGTGCAAAAAGCACTTTTCGTGCCAGAGTGGTCGCGTGCTCCTATACTTGGTGGATGTCCGGCCAATTTTGACTCCATTGAACGTTATCAACACAAACGGATCATATTTAGTCGTCGTCGAATGTGAATAAACAAGATCATCGCTACCAAGAACGCAGATCACCGCGTCGCATTCGTCGCGATCACAGTGAGTTGATGAGCTCACGTCTGGTGATCGCTTATTGGGCCCTAGCTTCAAAAGCATTAGACTGGTCACTGCAGATGCGCCTTTCCTTAACTGCAGCCGACCGTGTGATTTCCATGTTTTTTGGATCAATGTAACAGCAGCCAGAGCCGAACCATCTGGTTGACATGCCACTATTCTCGCGCGCTCACGCGCAATGCGCCTGCACGCAAGAACCTGTCGGGCCTGGGCTTGGATGCGCCTGGCCTCTGTCCATTCATTATCTGAGTACTTTCCAAAGTGAACAACAAGGAGATCGATAGAACAGGGGGGATGCGTGGAAGAACTAGGCCATACGACTCTCGGTGTTGGGAGATGAAAGGCACACTTCAAGTCAACACCGATATTATTCCACGGACTAGAACCATGCCATTGCGGACTGTTGCACTCTGCTTGATTGCGCACGGAGCCCCCCCGAGGTCCTGGGCCAAACACAGAGGCAAAGGGCCAGCGTTGAATCGACCCAGGCCACCGTGTGTCACCGACTAAACTGCCTTCGGTAGTTGCGAATGAAGCTGGTTCGCGCATATTATTCCCTTGAAATCGAGGGTCTTGCAGAGATGCTAGACCCTCCAGCTGGATCGAAACTGCATGGGGTGCTGAAGCACGGGACTCCTCCACCACAAGATGAAGAGTGATCGAGCCGGTCCCCGCGCGCAAGAAGACAGTTCCATGCCCATCTGATATGGCAGCCATTACTTTACCAGCTTTACCGGCCCGAGAAAGCTCGAATTCAATTGGTGGCGTTGCGACGAGTCTGCTCATGTTGTATGGAGACCGTATGTGGGAGGGGTCTATGTAATAGTCCGTCTGCGCCGAAGGCAGTCGTTGGAATTCATCCCAAGAGAGTAATATTGAGTCCACGTGCGTGACGCGTGCCGCTCTTAGGGAAGTGTTGGTAGAGGGCTTGCTCCTTACTCTCAGCTCTAGGAAGTCTTTGTTTCTCTGAGCACTGACGACACCGCGGCCGAATGGGAGCAAGAAAGCAGTTCGGTCAGGCTTCCCTGGATGGTACTGGCAGAAGCCAACCCGCTCGCCACACCAATAGACGCCTATCTCTGGAAGTCTCTCGGGGATATTGCTACCAAAAAAGATTGGACATATCATAACAAGCCTAAGTCTGGAGATAATGTCATCACCGGCAAGTGCTGAGAGCAATGGAAGCAGCGGACCTGACTTTGCACGCCGGCCAGTCATTTGCTTCCCACGCCGCTTAGTGAGCTGCACCTCCTCTAGCAGTATCCGATGGTGGATCCGAGCGCGCATCACCGCAAATGCGGGAAAGCTCACCAAGAAATCGCACTTGTGCTTTGCATTGCTGGGTCGCAAAAGCCGCTGAGAGAATGTCGAGTCGGCTACCGAATCACAACGCACATTGAACCTATTTCGCAACTCGAGATAGGAGATATCGGTTTCGCTGACACGCCTTGGGACCTTCGCCAGGGCGCTCACTCCCGTAAATGCAATCCCGAGCAATTGTTTCGCAGACCGAAGCTCAATCCAGAATGCTGCACTGCAACCGCGTGCCAGGTCGGCGTCCCAGTTCAGTGGCAGCCATACTAAAACTTCCTCCGCGCTAGCAAAAAAGTCCCTCCTACACTTACTCGGCATAGGAGCCAAAATGGACATTTTAGTCGGTTTTGCGTCTCCCTGCTGTTTGTAGCACACGACAATCAGCACGTCCTCTATTGACAAGTCCTCGCATGGAGCTACAGGACATGGTTGGGAGACTGAGTGTGACGTCGCCGTAGGTCGTCTAGTTATGGCACCGGAGATTCCAAGGAGAGTTATTCTGAGTCGTATGCGCGAATTTCTCCCTCTCGCGGGGAGCGATGCTGTATTTATTGGACACCCTGGCCTTTGCTGATGCAATCGGACAATGACTTCACCCAGAACATCTGCATTTTCCGAGTGGTGATGCGTTTTGGCAGACAGTGCGCCGTGAACATCAGTGAAGCCGACGACTACCTTTGTCGGCGCGACCGCTATGACTCCAGGCCCACGAACTCTGTCATCTTCAGACAATGGCGAGGGAGTGGGGCGGATGCGAGAAGTTGAATCACTTTCCTTTGGCTGGAGTATTAACGTCCGGCGGAACGGGAACATCTGATTCGTGGCCGACACAAGAATGCAAGCGTGCCCCAAATATAGGTGCTCGAAGCGCCGCATATGATTCATTCCCCGGACCGTGATGCGAAGCATGCCGGAGCCGGGAATAAGATGTACCGGAATCAAGAAGTCTGAGTTAGACCAGTAACGGCAGCGATTCCGATCTGCCGGATTTGATTCTGTGGTTCCGACGTAGCCTCCGTTCCAGCTTATCACGGCACGCGCATCCCATGTATCTTTTCCACCGCGCGAACCAGAAACCTGGATCAACAGCATCTTGCACGGGAATGAATTCGCGCCCCACCACGCGGCGGCGTGAGAAAAGTCTGGCTCTGCGGCAGTACAAATGCCAAGCATCAGAGTTCCGGAGATGCGAGAGTCAACATCCTCAGGAACATCACGTCTTGCGATTAAGGGCAGCACTAGTTTGAGTCCCACACGGCGGGTATACCTAGGCGGACGCTTGATTGCAGATGTTGTTCCAGCTACCAGGCTTTCTCCCAAAAACCCATATCGAGTCCCGTTTTTCTTTGTTACTTTCCACAGCATCAAACGCAGTTCAGGCCAGACTGACTGGTGTCCTGCAGCAGATATGTCATATGCTGAGAACTCAATAATCGAGTTGAAGACCGCGGAGTTGTAGTTGTGGTCCTTACTGCCCGGCGTGGTACTTACACCCTTCGCTTCGGCAAAACACACATGACGCCGATTGTAAAGGACCTCAATTGTAGCGCCATAAATCGCTTCCGAAATGCCGCGAGCTGAGATTAGCTGCAAGGACATCCTTTTATGCTGAGTAGTCCCGTCTTCTGGGTGCAGGGTGTACCACGGCCAGTTTGAGGAGTTGATCTGGCGCCGTGCGAGGCATTTAATCCACAGTCCTGCTTCGTCAGTTGCTAAGTCAAACGTCCGCGAGTCGCAGACACGAGGTGAAAGGTAAAGACACAAGCTTCCCTGAATTCGTGATGAAACCTCCTCAGATTGTGTCGCACTTGCTCTGAGTGGCATGTCGATTCGGTGAGGGGGCGGGCTGCGGAGCATGCCGTCCTTGATTCGACATTGGCCTAGGAGCACGTACTGACTCTCCCTCTCGCTTCGTGTCTGCCACAACTCGATTAGCACATGATCTTTGATTTTGTACATTGTTCCGACATTCAATATAAACCGCCCCTTGATGGTTCTAGAACCATCTTTGTCCCTCCACTTCGTGTGGCTGTCAGGCGCATTGATTGTAGTTGGAGCCTCCGGAACGAGCTTGCCATTAAGCCACACCCTCAGAAAGCCAACACGGCACGCAAGATTCGATGCACCGAGAACATACAAGTCCAGGGTGTTTGGCGGTGTACGTTTTGGCTGATTGCCAATGCGGATCCAGTCCCGCATAGAAGGAACGACGTCATTGAGCACCAAACGGACTTTGAGCACGCCTTCACTTGATTCTGATGCCACTTCTCTACCGTTGACACCCTGAGTGCGAAGCTTTAAGGAGAGGCAATCTGGATCGACTTGTGATGAAACGGGTGGCAATTCCCCCGAGCCACTTAACGCCGCTGTTCCAAGGAGAGACCCTCTCCGAGCAAAAGCACTAGAGCTGACCGTATCGTATACCTCAAAGCAGAGCTCAGGGTGCGAGCTATCACTGCAGCTTACGGGCAACTTGCCGGGGTTCACAAATATTTGAAAAGTATTTCCGAGCGGGTTCCACCTTGGATGCCGAGTCTTGTGCTTGATGTCAGTGCGACCCACCTCTGTTCCCTCCCAATAGCAAATGACGAACGGACTAACCTCACCAGAGCCTGGAATCAGTCTTGTAAACGATGCGAGATTTGTGGGTCGATGAAAAGCGGAGAGTCCCTGTGCTTCAAGTACCTGCACGACGAAGTGCGGCTCTCCAGGGACTAGGTGACCGGCCACGTGCACCTCACCACCGACCAGGCTACTTCTGTTGTTGTTCCTCGATTCTTTGCTTTGAAGTGCTTTGACGATCCGACGACCAACCGCAAGGCGAAGGTCGGCTGGACTGAGTGATGCAACGCCGAGAATAATGTCCTTCCCCCTTGGTACGCGATCATGCAGCTCAATAATTATCTCAGGGTTTTGGGAGTCACTGGCAAATACGATAGCGTGGGGGATGTCAACACTAAACAATGGACTGGTTGGAGATGCCATTTGAGCTCGGAATAGCGGCGCGGTCGATTTCAGAGTCACGGCAGAGCGGGCAAGTTCTTCCCCGAGGTAGCTGACAACCACATAGGCGTCAGAGGTGCGAGGAGATGCCGAGAACATGTTAGCATCGGCTCCCTGAATATTTGTGGCGTACAGTATTTGGAGTTTATATACCACTGCCTCCATCACGCCCTGCTCTCCGTTGCGTAACTACCCGACTTGTACACCACGTCTTAGGGAATTTTCAGCCTGTGTGGATCTCGTCGCGCTCGTCTGCGCATTAACTCAATAATTTAAAAAAAATCGAGTAATACGGGACCGCTAAATTACGACGCTTCGTTTTCGGTAAACGTAGCTCGGGATCCCGCCGTCGATTGCGATGATAGTAAATTAGGCATCCCCCATAATCAAAAGTGATCGCTCTGGTGTCAGAGGCGCAGCATACGATAAGAGATTGTGGCAACTCGATATAGCTCGGGCTGCCGCAGTCGTGATGATACTTACCGTAGGTACGGTAACTGCGGTACCTACGGTACCTACGTAGGTACCAGCTTGTACCTAGAGAGAGAAACCTACTAGCCCTTCCTACCCTAGATATGTATCTCCCACTCTCTAAATTTGAGTCTATACATCGGGTGTACATTGCACTGCGGTGTAAACAAGGACCGGGTGCGGGTGCCGCGGAGGCGGCTGCGAGTTGTTACTATGACTTGAAGCGTGGACAACGAAGAGGATGATGTGGAAGATGAGGACGTGGATAGCTCCTTCAAATTGAACTTGACCGTTCACGCCGCAGCTTAGCATGCCAGGGCCAGTGAGCGAACAGACGTCACGGTCACGGTGCTGCCGCGGGGTCTCGTGCATAGTTATGTCCGCTTGTAGCCTGAAGCCACGGTCTAGTTACCGTAGGTACTGTACGGATCATAGCTATGAATACATACGACGGGCCGGCGTTTGTACAGTACAACCATGTGCGAGCGCTCATTCTCTGATGGGTCTCGAGGCGTGGGTTTGGGCGTGCCCCCGCATATCCGAGACGCCCTTGAGCAGGCGCGGCTGGCCGCGCGGGAAGCGGAGACACCGACACGCCAATCAGAATTTAGCCGCGAAAATACCGGCGAAGGAATTCACTCTCTTGCGCGTACAGCAATCAGACGCGAATCATCGTTTGTACAGCGTCTTTTGAATAAAGAGAAACAATTGATGAATATACGAACGTACGTCAATGATTCCTTGCGCTCACATAAAATGCATCATGCTTATCTGCGTAATTCGTTCTTGGATCCTGCCATTGGTCTTGAATTTAAACTCTTAGAGCACGGTGCACAACAGGGAGTATTGATGTTGCCAAACCCTGACGTCGAAGCCCTCGAGAAAGCCCTTGCTGCATGCGAGGTGGCACAGAACGAACTCAAAATCGAGAATTGTCGCCTTCATCTGAGGCTTAGAGAGGCCATGGAGCGGAATAATCAGCTTGAGCAAGAATGCGAAAATTTGTACCTCCAGCAAAGACAGGAGATGTAACATAAGAATTGAGAGCCAAAAAAGAACATGCCAGCGGGGAAGTTTGCTTTTTTCCCCGTTACTCTGCTAGTCGGACTTGGGATTCTGAGCCGCGGTGTGAAGGTAAGGACCCTCGCATGTAACCAGCTTGTAATGTGGAAGTACATGTAGGGGGTCTGGCTCGCCCACCACGAGCTAAAGGGGCATTTTCGAGTCACGCGATTTTTTAGCGTTTTTAGTAATTTCTGCCTTTAAAATGCGCGTCTATCTCGGCCGGATCGTCGAGTTAGACCGCGAACCCACTTGCGAAGTGGGCCCGGAGCTCGCGATCTATCGAAGTGTCACGGGGTGCGACGAGCGTAGAGGCCGTCGCGGCGAGCAAGCAGCCCCTTTTGCATCAGCAGCCTTTCGATAGCCCCTCCCCGCCGCGATTTCGGTTGCTCTGGAGCCTCGCAGCGTTGGATATCGTAGAACGTTTGCGGCTGCCCGTGGGGCAGTTTTGCATGCGTTCGCAGCCCCAAAATTCGTAGAGCTAGCCCCATCACCGCGAAACGCCGAGACCGTCGGATCGGCCTCACGCGACGCCAAGACGGTCACGATGGGGAAAGTGCAAAAATTGTGATGAACTCCAAGATCTTATTGAAGTTAAATCGGAATCTTGGCGGAATGATTTTAAGATCTTGTGCGTGCAAAATTATTGAAGGTTTAAATCTGTCATCATTCGTGAAAATTATAATATAAGTGTAATCTAATATGGTTACGTGGTTAGACCCGCCACGCGTCTAAACGGTGAACGCAGTGAACCGTTTTGATGACGTGGCGGGTTTAACTCGACTATATATTCGAAATACCCCCCTAGTCATGAAATATACTAGAAATCATTATACCCCCAAAATCGGCCACCCAGAACCAGCGGCAGACGGGCGC
>JACLAA010001673.1_pt1 | contig 32491 bp, 21 predicted proteins | sample 8027891 | NCBI WGS metagenome assembly JACLAA01 (sample SAMN15724900, study PRJNA655200) | protist metagenome | isolation source: fluorescence activated cell sorting (FACS) single amplified genomes of... | place: Spain: Blaines Bay Microbial Observatory, Mediterranean Sea | collected 2016-01-19 | reverse complement strand
GCTGGGTCATTCATCCACATTCTACCCTACGCGCAGACAGATTCGATTTCAAACCCCGTACCCAATGCAGTTCCAACTTCCAAGAGTTCGGCTGGAGAAGCCCTGGAGTCTTAAAACATGCGATCAAAACACCACCAAAACCCTAAATATTATACATCAAGTACTATCTGGGAAGTATTTTTTGGACAGAGCAGTGCTCCGCACTATCAGGTTGCAAAATCCTCGAGAGCCAATTTTGCTTGTCGATTTCAGCTGACTGCTGGTGTATTGCAACTCAAGGTGGCTTCAATGACAACTTAAGTGGTCGTCCTTGTGAGATTGTGCATAATCCATGGCAATCCATTAGCACGATTACTTGTCGCTAAGCTGACCCAACGTGAATGGAGTAAACCTCGTGCCATCTGCTTTGTAAAACTTGTTTTGGAACTCCACCTGTGCATTTAATGAGAGGCTTTTCTTGATGAATAACGTACCCAGTGAAGGCGAAGGGCGTGTAGGAAACACTCCAGAAGATCCATCGCAAGCAGGACGGCGGCAGTCACAACCTGTCCTTAAACACATGCTAGCTTGCATTGCAATACCAAGACGCCGAAGTATCTGACTGCAAATGTAGAGTATGCTACAAAAACAAAAAAAATGCTATTAGCATTGATGGCAGTGCGCATGATTTTCTCCCAAAATACTTGAGCGAGTTCGGTGTGTGCAAGGGAAAGTGCCCAGAGTCGAAGATAAGACGCAGTGTTGGACACCATCCCAAGAACAAATTCAATGGTTTCAATGCACTGGTGAATGAGTACTTCAGAGAAGGAATGTACTTCTTTGGATTTTGGATCCTCACTAGAGGTGCTATCTTGATCCATTTCAATTTGGGTACTAATTGGCTGACTTGCGCTTGCGGGTTGCGATGCATGTTGGAAATATATATACACTGGCTTGCCAAGTAAAAGGACCGGCACAGAGAGGAATGCTATGGCGAGGAGAGCAGACTGCGCAGATCCCTGTCCACTGTACATTGGCTCATCAACAACACCTGGATTGAGGGCGATATTGATTAGCTGATTGATGAGATTGGGTGGTGCGCAGCCACCCGTCTCACCACCAAAATTGAGAGCGCATTTATGTTTTAGGGAATCACCATCTGAACAAGGACGCTGATCAAAGGTTAAGCCATCAATTCCGCAGCTGCCCATGAGTTGGCGTTTATCCCAATTAATGGCCCATTTGGTAAAGATGAGAACTGCCATATAGACAAATAGGCAAAAGTCAAAAATGATCATGGGCATGAACTCAAGCCAAAAAACTGCACGGTCGCCGAAATAAAGGGCGTTGAGGCCTTTCAAGAAGATCCCACCAGTCATTTGCACGACGCCAAATATCACAGCAGTTTTCATTTTCATGGAATTGAAAAACAGAAGCTCGTTTGAAGAAATATGCCAAGCTGGGTCAACACCAAATGGGTAAATGGAGCCTGTTGATCCATATGGCGCTGATAAATTTGCTTCGGCTCCTCCATCAACTGAACCGGCCACACTGCCTTTGCTACCTTCCCAGAGATACCCAGAGTCAAAAAGAGCCAATGCTAAAGAGAAGCAATCATTGTAGACAAAACCAACGTAGATGGCACATAAGCCCATGGTGATCAGCATATATCGGGAAGCATAAACACCGCCAAGCATTTCGTTCTCGCCGGCAGAGCTGACACATCTCCTGTAGGCTGGATGCGTAATGAGTAGATATATCCCTCCGAGCAAGATGCAGGCTCCATGGCCAATATCACCATACATCATGCCAAAGAGAAATGGGAATGTAACCGCAGTGAAGAGTGCGGGGTTGATTTCTTTGTAGCGTGGAACGCCATATGTATCAACAAATTCCTGGAACGCATAAGTAAATTCGTTGACATCGAAGGAGGTTGGTGGCACCGGCCACGGCAATGGCACCTGTGAGAGCATTGAGGCACCTGCGAGGTCCATTGCCGCGTGCGTTTGACTTATAAGCGTGCGCGCATCTACTTCTGCAGAGGCAACAATCCAACCCTCACCACGAAGCATCCCGCTTACGTCAGCGCGAAATAAATTGAGCACGTGATAAATGGCTTTCTCTCTGAGCACAACCGCTTTCCATTCAGAATAACGTCGCGCCAAGCGCGAACAAAGAGCAAGACGCAACTCTCGATTCTTCAAGAGCACCTCTCGCGCCTGTATGAAACCAGATTTTTGATAATTATGACGCACAGAACATCACATGACGCAGTAAGGCCACATCTGCAAGCTCCGAGGTAGTCTCGCGAACAATGAGACCCAGTTGACTGGCATTTCCAAGTGTTAGGTGGTCTGGTACGGGGTATTGTCGGGCACCAAATGCATCACAAATTTTGTTGATGATGGCAGAGATGACTTCGGATTTAAAGAATACAATGAAAACAATCTTGAATTCAGGTCTGCCTGTAGCAGCATCTGCTATTGGTCTTTCTACTTCTGCAAAGCGCGCAAAGCAATTTCCACGGGTTGAACGGAATAGCATGCGCTCAAAACGAGATTTCTCATCGGCCTTCAATATGCCCACAGTCGAAGAAAATTTCATCTCGCCCTCGATGACATGCTTAAATCCCCCGGAAGCAAGGCCTGAGCAAGAGGGAACTAAGGTTCTGTGCACAACAGAAGAGGCACCTGAGTGGCCTCGGCTAGCATCTGCGAGAAGGGGCTGCATTCCGTCCTCAGAAATAGCTGGTGCACCATAGGCACTACTCAGAGGATTCACTGTATCTAATTTAGAGCTGGCTCCATCTGCTTCCGCCGCCAGGAACTTCCTACCCTTTTCTAGACATTCTTGAAACTCCACTTTTTCATTGTATTTGTGTGTTAACTCATTGGAATAAGTGTTGAGTTCGAGTAATTGTGTTTCATATTCCTCGAGTTCGGCTTCAAGCGTGTCCAATAGTAGAGCACTTGATCTGAGGTCACTTGTCGGATATAACAGGCATTTTAATTCTCTCACGTACCGCGAAGCTGTAGTTTTCGATGTGGTTGTCTCCATTTCATACGTATGGCTCGTCGATCTGAGATTTAATTGAGAGCAAAACGAACAATGTACTCACGAGATTTGCAGTCCAAAGGCTTCAATCTCTTTAAGAATAAAACGCAGCTTCCGCTCAAGCTCATCACACCTGACAGCTAGATGGAGAATGCTCGTGCTCTTTTCCTACCTTTTAACATAATTCACATAGCGTCGTTGGAAAGCAGTTTGCTCGGGGTTAAGATCGGTGAATTGCAGAGCACTGAGTTCTCCCAGGTTATGCACACACTCGTGGGCCGCATCCTCACTCAAGATTAGAGAGACGTATTTCATATCGCGCGAGCGCCACCATGACCCCATTGGTGACCGCACCACCAGTACCCGGGGAGCACCTTGTAAAGCTAGAGCTAGCCTAGAAAGCTAGAGCTAGCCCTGGGCATACAGCTGGCATACCAAGTCAGTTCAGCGCAGGATGGCGGAGCTAGAGAGCGATGATTGTGGTAATGCCGCGTGTGTGATTTCTGCCTTTTACTATCTCGGCACTTAGGTTCAACGCCATCTTTGAGCTTGTTAGTAGATTCTGGATCGTGTGTGCAAGCGTGAGCAGTCCAGTTAGTCGCGATATTCACTATTCTCGCCGCAGGCGGACTCTAGACCCGAACGCAGCGCGATGTAGCCAGGCCCGTGTGCTTAAAGAACTTACATATTTGATATTGTAAATCATGTATGAAGGTGATGCCACAGCGACACGACCGGCAGACTCGTTGCTCAGTTTGGATACCAAGGCGGAACTGCCTATCTCGGCTTCGTGCGCCCCGGTTCCTACACTTGTGGGATCCATCACCGCCGGTGTAGCAAGTGGGGTCTGGGGCATGACACAACAAGCTGCAAAATCGGGCAACCCATCACTAACATCAGAGTTTGAGTATAAATTCAAGTCCGTGTCCCCATCAGAGACATCGGAGCAGCAAGTAAGACCGCAATCGGGTAGCTACAGTGGCTACTTTCTCCTGCAGCTGCCAGGAAGGACCGCACCAGTGAAAGTTGTAGAGAATGCCATGTCTTTGGAATTCTCTTTAAATATTGCAGGCAAGCTTAATGTGCGTGGTCACGGAGAAAATCGCTATGGTCCCTTCTCAATTTCTGGTACCTGTGACAATGATGGTCGTAATCTTGAGCTTGCGCGCGTTTATGCACCCAAAAGTGCTCAGACTGCCAAGCCAAAAACATCATCGTCAGCTGTGCGCAAGCCTAGTGGCAAGGATTTAACTCGTGTTCAGGAAGCACTAAAAAGGTCGGACGATCAAGCTGTTGAAAGTTCAACTTTGTTAGGTAGAAGCGAGTCAGTTGGGGCCGAAACAGACGGAAAACGTTCCACTCGTGCGCGCAAAATGCCATCACACCTTCGTGACGAACCATTCCCCGGGAGTATTTCAAGTAGTTTCCCATCAAATGAGCCATTCAAGCGCTGCAATGCCATCGTTGCGTCACTGGAGCGGTCAACTGGCTCAGGCTGGTTCTTGACGCCCGTAGATGCGATCACGCTTGGGGTACCCCACTACAGCGCAATTATCGACTTGCCCATGGATTTGGGTACTGTAAAGCACAGCCTTGACCGTGGCTTGTACTCCGATCCACATGCTTTTGCTACAGATATGCGCCTTGTATTTCGCAATGCCATGACTTTCAATATTTTACCAGAGGCACCTGTTCATGAGGCCGCACGTGACCTTCATGTGAAATTTCAAGACCAACTCAAGGGCCTCTGGAAGCATGCGGCCGGCGGCACTTTGGCTGGTGCCAAGGCTAGAGTAGGGGGGCTAAAGCGTGATGCAGATCTTGACTTGGACGGTGGTACCAAACGTGGCAAGGTCACGAATGGAAAAGGTACAGGCAAGAAAAGTGGCAAGGGTAAAAAGTATCCACGAGACGATGACATTTCTACTCTGCCTTCGGGGACTGGTATGGTACCAGTAGCTGATCTCATCAACATGCAGCGCCAAATGGAATCTATGCAAGCAACTATCGCTGCTCTACAGAAGCAGGCCTCACAAACTGAGGTTCAAGTGCAGATGAATATGGAGCTTGGCGTCGGGACAGCAGCTCCATCTGCTTACAGCTCATCCAAAGTACCTCGCTTTGCTAAGCCCCTCACTTTTGACGAAAAAGAGGCCCTCTCTGATGACATTAATGCCCTGCCCCCGGACAAACTTGCCCATGTTGTAAAAATCGTCCAGGAGTCAATGCCACTAAGAGGCCGCCATGATGATGATGAAATTGAAGTTGACATCGAAACCCTTGACAATGACACTCTTCGCCACCTCCAAAAGTACGTCAAAGCTTCACTGAGTAAGAAACGAACGAGCATTAAAAAAAAAGTTCCGCCGCTGCAAGTGCCATCGACTCAGCCCGACATATCGCTCACAACCGATGAACGCACTCTTGCATCGGTCGCCTTTGGGAATCCCGGCCTAGGATCGGGCCTGAACTCAGATGAGGACGATGACGAACTCGCTTATGACGTGCTTGGTGCTTAGTTCAGGCAGCACTAAGCCACAAATTTCTTACTGGCATGTTCCAAATAGAATCGCTGCCATCAATCTACTTGCACGTCCACTCGGACCTCAATTAATAGGACGATAGGAAGATTGGGACGCAATTATTCCCAACAGCCTGTCTTAAGCCTTCAGTAATTTCGCCGGGTGAATCAGATGGGCGAAGATTAAGCAGGGCCGGACCCCGGAAATTCCCTAGCAGCCCTATATGGATATGGAACGGTAGGAAATAATTAGTGGATAATTAGAGACCGATTCAATGATTTATCCCGTCCGTTGGAGAGATTTGGTTTTCGGGCGGGTTTTATCTCGACCTCGTACCGTCGCAGCTGATTTTCAGCGCGAGGCTGCCCGCATGCACCAAACTTTGCACGCAACCCATTATTTTAGCATACGGAAGCTGCGCCTCAGCGAAAGTTTGCCGCCATTCGGTCGGCGTGTGGCTGTACGCTGAGGGGCCCGGGCCAATAATGTTGAGGATTCGCCGACGGTCCTTCGAATGGGAGTCACGGTAATCGTCGATATGGAAGGAACTGCCAGGGGCAATGGCTGCCCTTCCCGCCGGAGGCAAGAAGTGCTGTAAAATAAATGTCGATAATGCGCTCTGGAGGCCCCTGCTCGGCGCGACGGCATCTACGCCCGCCACATCCCCGGACCGTGCCACAGTGACACTTCGATAGATCGGGAGCATTGGGCCCACCTCGCAAGTGGGGGCCCACGGTCCAACTCGACGAATTAGCCAAGGCAGACTTGGACGCGTATTTTAAAGGCAAAAATTACTCAAGGTGCCTTAAAATCGCCGCTGCCCGGGCCGCCGGCACCGGCGCCGCCGCGGCCCCCAGATCCGCGGCCAGTCTCCGCACCGTTTCAGCTTCCGCAGCTTCTACGTCCCGCAAGGAGACTCCAAGTTCCCTCTCCATCGCTTCCTATTGGTTAGACCTTGTGGGCCCGTAACCCTCAGCGATATTAGCTTTGGTATGTGCTTGAATCTAATGAGCTGGGTGCAGCAAGTGCACAATGCAGCTGTTGTAGCTAGGTCTCTCGGGTGTCGATGTGACACGGAGATACCAACAGGAAGGACTCTCACTGAAACGTGAGAGTGTGGGAACCCCGGGCCCCTCAACCCTGCCAGACCGTCGTGACAGAATCATTGGAATAAAAGAGTTAAGAGGGAGAAGGAAGTATCCTAAGATACAGGCCACTAGCCTCTGATATCTACTAGAACCTGAGAGGAGCTCTAGATAAAGGTAACTACAGGATCATAGCACAATCGCTGTAAAGTTACTGTACCGTAGGTACCGTAGGTACCGTAGTATCAGTATCGGGATAGGTAACCGCAGGATTTTATTTGATTTCTTTCACTGTGGTGATATACGTTCCACGGTAGCTCCATCTGCCGCAAACCTGTATCAAGTCCCGGCATGGAGCCATCATCGTATTGATGACAAAATCTGTCAAAATATCGCGCGGCATGGCCCGGAAGTGGGAGCGGCACATGCCGTTAAAATTTCGGCTGATAGGTCAATGCTTCGTCACATCAGGCGCCGTTCTCCTGATAGTTCTGACATTCCTCTGGAGCCAATATCTTTTTCCGACAATGCTGGACTCAAACGTCGCATTTGATGTCCGCCAAGCAGTGCTGTCGACATGCTTGGGGTTAACTCAAACTGCATAGGCTGTGCTGAATCAATATGACCAATTTACAAACGATTGGACCTTCAAAGATTTTGAGCAGCTAGCCGCGCCCATGCTATGCGGCTTTGACTCATGAGTCTCGTAGGCATCGTGAGCAGGATTCGGCCACAGACTTATTCATTCTCTATCTTTGGCACGTGACAAATACAGAAAATTTTATTGAGTCAGGGTATAAGCCACGCCTCCAGGAGAAGGGGCCCTATGCCTACGTGAAGCAAGCCTACAGATATCATATTGTGAGAAGTTGCCTGGAATACTCATGAGAAAAACGTGCAAAACTTTTGTAGGACTGGTCCAAGGATGGTAAACAAGTCACCTACAAGGAATGGTGGTATCTGCAAAAGGCCGATTCAACAGAGGCGTGTCGACTTATGTTTTTCCAGCAGGGCTTGGGTGAATATAATGAGCACACTCGAGACCGACCAGCAGGTTGCGCTGCTGACAACGAAACGGTGTGTTGAGATAGCTGATCATCCACCATTGTGTTTGATACAGGTGACCATGTTGAATCCAAAGTTCGTGGCACTACAGCATCGATGGACCGTCCAGGAAATCTTTGGTGAGCTATCACAGTCTGTCTTTGCTAACATTCGCAATTCCATGGTGGCTGCAGATGCATTTCCTAGAACCGTACGTGCAATAATACCGGGCGTCGACGACAATCACTATCTTCATACTCAGGTCAAGGCGGAGCTCACTCCAGATGCCATCTCTGACGTTTGGACATATCGATTGGCGGTGCATGCATCCTCAGCCTTGGGTGCAGTTGTGTCGGCCCTTGGTAGTACAGATGCCTCAATTTCTTTTGCCCTGTCGGACAGCAGCACCATTTCGCATTTTAACTCACTAGCCCTATCGCCTATAGCCGGAGATGTGGCTTTTGGAACAGCTGACGCGATCAAAGCTGAAGCACTTGTTTCGGGTGTGGCTGAGTCTGAAGCCACTTTGACTACCCGTCAGGCGGCTTATTTGCTTGAACCCGCAAACACCATTTCTGTGCTCAACTATGAGCGTGGTGTGCCCCTGTGGATAGGCACCGCAAGGTACTTGGGCCTAGTGCAATCATCTGGGCTTGAAGATGAGGCCAGCCCTGCATACCAGCTTGCATACAATCAAGTCCTCAACGATCTCAAAGTATTGGAGAAGAGTCCCGACGCAACGAGAGTTGTCGCTCTGGGAATAGCAAGGCACCTTTATGGGCCAACGGGTTGGATGACCACGCCGGGCGCCGATGAGTATCGCACCAAGGAGTGGGCCGGGGACCAAGCTTTTCTCCGGGGGGGCGGTTGTGACTGTGGTTCCTACAGCACCGGTCTGTACGCGGACGTTGCTGTCGCCATAAGCCCTGGTCTATACTATTACCGTTGCAGTTGGGGACTTGCCAGTTCGTTAGACTTCCATGCTCCCTGGGAAGATGACGCTGTCGTTTCACCGATGAACTCTTCCCTTACGAAGTGGATTATCGATCCTGACTACGAAGATACTCGCAACGACATTAGCATCCACTCTGATGAAAATTTGGTTCGATGGTGGCAAGTATATGAGTACTGTAATGTGTCTCGCAGCGGTCGAAGCCCAAGGTAAGCTATGATCCATGTGCCCGGTCACGACACATAGCTCTATTTAGTTGTGAGGCCATGATAGACGCATCCCGTGTGGCGGAAACCTTCATTCCAGCGGTCATGTTTGATCTAAGCCAGCACACGCTCAAGTCATTCTCCGCCACTGTGAATACGCGCTCTGCAGGACTGGATGATAGCACATTCATTTCTGGCAATGGTACGATGATCTTAATTTCCCAGGGGACATGTGATTTGTTTCTTGCATCACAGGTTCAAATACGGCAAACATGGTCGCTTTGGTTCAACAATACCAGGCACAAGCATGCGCAGTTGCGGGGCACCTCTACGAAGCTTGGGCTCTCAAAGATCATTGGCATGAAGTCTATGTTGCATCGAGAATGTCTCGTGCCACCGGCTTTGAATTTCTTGCTGGCCGCCTCGAAGACCTCGGCTACGCGCAATGGGGAGGAGGCTATGTTACATCTGCACTCTGGGGGGTACCGTCAGTTTTAAATATTGAACGAAAAGGCTATTGGAAGTTTGGCATTGCATCTCCCTCACCGACATTGAATCTTATTGAGTTTCACTCACAAGCCATGGCCGTCGGCTATTCTAATATGAATATGACCAAAGAAAGCGCACGAATTTTGCTGGATGCTCTTGCTGCAAACGGCCCCAGGGCACGTACTTTCCGCGGCAAGATCGGCGAGGTTGCTACTTCATTTCGTTGTCCAGACGCCAGTTCTGACGGTGGGTGTGCTGACAGTGAGAGTGCAAATTGTATACGGTGCGGTCCAGCGTTTTTGCTTATCCTTTTGAATGGCTATAAATGCAAGCTCCTTTCGCAGCTTCCATCGTCGAACGTCAGCCGACTGCTACGAGAGGATAGGGGATGACAACAATTTTTTTGGGTATTGCGACTGCCGGGCAAACGGCAGCTACTTCATGACTCAAAATACTTTTGGAAATTTCCTGGGGGCCGTTCCACCGTCTGTAAATAACAATACATCTGACGATGAGAATTTAGACCAGGCAGCTTCGTTGCTTGCAGAGGAATTCATGTCGTCTGCTGTTACTTGCCAGCGTATTCAGGACTATTACAAACAGTGCTCCTGGCTTGAAACTGAACCACGATATAGCTTTTGGCTGGTAAATTGCAAGACGTGGGAAACGTTAATCTCTGATCCAACTTACGGCATTTATTGTGATCTTGAGACAATCCTAAAGGTCGATTCAGCCCACAACCACGATTACCAGTCAGCGACAATTCACCCATATGGTCGACGGCGAGGAATCATTATTGCTTTCTGGCTTCAAGAGTGGTCGACTTATCGTGTGCTTATAGAAAATAGACTGGTCTGCAATGAGCCAGACTGCTCAGAGTGCTTATCAAAGGGGTATTGTGACCGTGCCTATAACTACGGTGGACTTTTTGTTACTCATCAAGCGAAGCGACTATTGTTTGAGGGCTACGTGGATAGAGTTGCAATGGCATTGTTGAATTCAGAGCTACAATATTATAACCTATCTGTGCGATGCCAGGATCATTCTACAATCAAACTTGACGAGTATTGTAATCCAGTAGAAAATAACGAATGCACTGATGGTGGTTTTGAAATTATAGACAGACTTGGGGTTTCTAGGAAGTTTCAACACAATGGCAGACATAAGAGAGACTGGTATTTGCCCGAAATAATCCTAAATCCAACCAACATTTCGCACTACATTGAGCCTAAAACTCAACCTAAGGACACCATGGCTGCGCTATCGAGCCGGACATTAACCATCGAGAATCCAGCCTTCGCCATCTATCCTGGGAAACTATGGGCGCCCGACGTTACAATCAATTTGCGTCGTGGCTGCGAAGGTGATGAAGTTTGCAAATTTCACCAAGAAACCGACTGTGTGAATCGCTTTCTTGGTGGAAAGGGGAAATGGCAGAACTGCACCAGTACTCTTGTGACAGGAAAAAACAATCTCAATGATGTACAGCGCGTTGCAGAATGGCGAGGGAACACCAGCCTCATCACTGGCAACGAGTTTGTTCTCAGAGGACCAGCGTAGCCCAGACCTAAGAGAGAGATAGTTCATGCCTGCTTTTAGGCGCATCCTATTGAGACGATGGCAGGAACCCTAAGCCATCAAATGCGACCCTATGGTTGGGAAGGCTTCCAAGAGTACAACCTCACATATCTTACTAGGGCGAGGGGACTCAGTTTCCAGGGTGCCGATGTCATGTATATTTTGAATGCAGACCACTTGATGCTCATTGAGCTAGTAAGGTGTCCTACCGGCAACCTCGAGATTGGCATGGCAGATCTCTCAGAGGAGTATATCACGGTGTCCATATGTTTACGCTCAAGTTGGGGACGAGTCGAGATCTAGGTTTTATGCGGAATGGCCAATTCGCAAGAAGCTGGATGCTGAAAATTATACTCGCCGTTTCTGGGCTAGAGCAAATCGCTACGAGACTACAGCAAAGACATTTCTTGACGGCCGTGAGCGTGCTGGGTATCGCTTAAAAGACGTCCACGGCGAGCGTTACCGCTGTCCTTATGGCATGATTTCGCTCGAAGCAATTGCAGACTCGCCGTGCTTTATTAGTTTACCTCACTTTTGGGGCAATGAAATATGGGGTGGGCTTGAGGCCAGGGAGGTCTATTTCAATACAAATGACGATCGTAGGCTCCATAGTTTCTACATTGACGTTGAGCCCATCTCTGGCCAGACTGTTCGTGAAGCCCGTCGTTTTCAATTCAACTTTCGCATAGAACGCAACATGCAATTTCCTCAAATTGTCTCTAGTCAAGAGCGATGCGAGGTACCAACTGCAGATTTTAGCAAAAATGGTTACGGGTGCTTCATGTTCTTTCCAGTCTGGTGGGTTTCCGAGGAGCGTCATATTGACAGTAGCAAAGCACTGCGACTCAAAGCAGAGGTCCTTGAAATTCCGGAGCGACTGTTCTACACGACACTCTATGGTACTGCAGTTGCCGTGGCTCTTGTTGTGTTTGGAGCAATACCATGGTATTGCACAAACCAAAAAGAGGCCTCATTTCGAAAGCGCATTTACATCGACTAACTCTATATGCGATGATAAGTGTCGAATCTGCCACTAGCAGCCCACAAACCAGGCAATTACACTTGAAAGTGCAGCAAGGGTGCAACTCCCGCCGCCGTTTTACGCAAGAACACACCCTGGCCAAGGGGGCACCCTCACAGTACCTATCTCTCAGAACGCGTGGCCGACGCAGACAGGGACGAAACTGTAGTGCTGTAGTGCACGTCGCCTAGACCGTCATCCCGCCCGTAATTTTTTTTCAAGTTAGCGTACTCAACGAACGCGAGGCTTTCTTGGCTAGTTTACACTCGATTTGCCCTGACGCACGGCGTATGACCGAGGGAGATCTTCCTATGGTGTGCAGTCTACGCAAAGCATTTTTACGTGAGGAACGGCCCCGCGTAGATTGCGCCGTGATTTACGCGTAATTTGTGTGACGCACAGCCAGAGCGTACTAGTAGTAAAAATAACTTGTGGTAGCCATAAAGCTAGCCAAAAGCAACACGAGAGCGGCGCATAAGCGCACACATTGCTCGCAGCAGCACGCAACTAGCAATTGGCTCGGACCACGGGACACTGGCAGCGTTCAAGTTTGGGGTAGCCACTCTCTGCGGAGCTGTCAATCGGCGCGAGCCCAGATAGTCTCAAAACGGGTGTTGGGCATCCTGACCGAGCAGGGAGAAGACTCTAGGGACTTGTTCCTTCTTTTTTAGGTCCTCCTTAATTTAGGTATGATCCACAGTACGTAACTTGGTTGGAAAGGGGAGCCCACCCTAGAAGCCTTAGCCGGGGGGCCTAATTTGAGATTCGAGTTCACAGCCACTTGGCCGAGGGCTAATATGGCTGGTGGGGAGGGGTTACTTTCGCAACGAGACGCGGTCGCGTGAAGTTAGGCGTCTACCGCCCATAACTTTGCGCCATCCGATCCGTTTGTTATCAACCCTGGGTCAAACCCAGCTTACTAAGGTCCCTCTAAAGCATGGTGACGACGCTGGGGGTCCCGGGAGGAGTCATAGAAATTCGAGTTTTGGGTGTCCCCCACGGGGCCGGAACCCAAATTGGTGAGATTTTCAATTAATAGCCTAAGGGGCCAGCTGGCGTTTACTGGGTCCCAGGGGCATCCTAAGCACACGGCGACACTAGCTTGCCACGGAGGTGCCCCCCTCGAGATGGGGTGAGGTGCCCAAAATGGCCTAACGTGCGGGTATTTAGCTTAACTCGCGGGTTTTCAGGAGGTGAAAATCTAAACTCGCTACTATGCTGGTGGTTTGCCCCTCAAGGTCCCCCTTGGTACCCGTGGCATCGGTAGGATGCGCAAACACGGCAACCCTTGGTGTATGGTTGCCCAAATAGTCGCCTGACGCGGCACGAAACGCCACTGGCGCGACGTTCGCGAGGGGCCCTTCCGGCCCCTCGCTTTTTCAGGGCCCCACACTCCGCCAGAATGTGAGGCATCCCCTAAGGCTCATTCGCAGCTAGTCTGGCCCCTTAGGCTATGAAAGGGGAGGTGTTACAGCCCCCAATTCAATCGGGTTCCGGCCCCTTTGTCCCCCCCTACAAGTTAAAAATGGTGTTAAAACTGGCTCATCTTATATCATCATCGGTCGTTTGCTCTCCAATAGCAGAGGCCCGAACATGGCAGTTTGCGGCCCGTCCCAGGTCCGTCGCAAAGTCGCTTCAATGGGTCGTGGTGTACTCTAGGTACCATCTTCAAGTTACGGAGATAGCGCGACGCCAACACGTACGGAGTAGAGCATATAAGAATCTATATATGATTCACCGTGACCGCTGTCTAGGCCGGCTGACCCGCCCTCAGGCGAGGACTCAGGAGGCTCCAGGCCGCTCAAGAATGGGTGTGGATTATGTTGAGCGCACCTCAAAATCACCCGCCTTCGATCCCCATTTGCCAAATCTCGCTATCAATTCATTCTTAGTAAGGCGCACCGCGGGACCTGCTTGGAAGCTGACTTTTGTCTCTCCCGAGTCACACAGCCACTGCCTCAGTGTTCGTCACGGCCTGCCCCCATGGCTAGTCGCTCCTGCCCTGCTAGCTTACCCGGCAATAAATCATTGCAACATCTTTTCAAGTTGCCACAGTCACACTGTTAAAAATCAATGCCGAATCGTAACAATTCCGCGCTTGGCACTTTCTCCCGTTTGGGTGGACATGAGGGCCAATTTCTATGCCAAACCGACATGAAAAAGAGAGGAACAGGCAGGACTTATTACTATTAGGACGTCAATTCAATTGTCATATAGATCACATAAGGTAGTACTTTTCATTAGCGTAGTACAGATTGCCACTAGCGTGCATGGCCCGGATTGCTACATCAAGATCTTCAGCATCTTGAGCCAGCTCAAGTTCCGCGCGGGATTTTCCGTCGAGTGACTTAGCAAGAAGAGCCAAGGGGGTTGACAGGCCACCATAGGAATTTCTTTTTGCCTGTAACATCGTACACTTGATCTTCCGACACAGTAAACTCGCCTCAGCAAACATGGCAAGCGGAACCCTGGCCCATCGCTCCAATGCATCCCAGTCATTTTGCAGTCTTTCCCGTGTGCTTCCAAATGACGCCTTACCCAGAGAGCGTCTCGAGGAACAAACAACAGCCAGGTCATCACAAGTGAGCATGGCACAGTCATCTAGGGTTGAAAGTAGAGAAGCATGCAGCACAGCAACTTGAGATCCGGGCGGAATGCCCAAGAGATTACGGCTGCTGTGTTGTCTCCGATCTCTTCTTAGGGAAACAAAAATGAGATCTTGGGAGTAGTCATAAAGAACAAGCGTACTATAGGAGGCACTGCTATCGTAAGTTGCCAAAATTATGCCAACAGTATCAACTCGGGATCCAACATTATCACGGCCCAAGCAGGCAAGATGTGATCCGCAACAAAGTGACCGCGGGATATATTGACTTGCGGCAAGATCGCGAAGTGAAGCTGGCGATTCGATTGCTTCACAGCGGGAATGAAATGTTCGCTTGAGCAAAAACTCGCCCGCGTGACCGGGAACCGCAATGACATAGTGAACTCTGATCGTATCGCCTTCACAAATTTCTGTGTAAGTGCCATTCTGTGTGGTGTCAAATGATATACGGAGGTGTGTCTCGTTTGCGATTCCATGCAATTTTGGTGCGGCGAGCCACAGAACGGTTTGCTCTTGCAACAAGGATATCTGGGATGGGAGTCGAATGCGCTGCACTACAGCCTCAACTGCTGAAATAACGCCACCACTTGAGGAGAGAGAATATGGCGTTAGTACCATTGAATTCCGATACTTTTGAAACCCCAGCCTGGCGGCTGAACGGGCTAAACGTGTTCCATTGAAATGTAGCCACAAGGTCGGTACATCATTGCCTGCAAGTAGCGCTGAAAATTTGTCTGTCAATGTACCACGCAAGATCTCAAAGCCTTGGAGAGCAAGTTTTGTGCCAACACGAATTTGGCCCCGTGCACAGCGGCAACTGAGGTCTTTGTCGAAGATGCCATGAATTCTATACCAACCGTCAGTTAATTCCACCAATATCTCGCCCTTACCATTCCCACCATACATGTTGGAGACTACTAGGATGAGGAGACCCATGCTACCTGACTCATCCAGACACAATTCCTTTAATCCCGGTCTGCACCTACGTTCAACTTCACGTTCAAACCTCGACTTGAGATGCAAGAGGATATTTTCAAAGGTCAACCGGGCTACGCAAAACTGCCTTGAGACAGCTGCTAATTTCCAGACAATCCATCGATAATGGTTCTCTATCCATGCCCGCCACTTTCCAGACAATCCACGCTTTCCAATGATAACCAAGCAGGCAGACACAGTTGCCGCGCCCCAGCGCTCAGCTTTAGTAGTCCAACTTGACACCAGAGAAACGCCCTGTGAGTTTGAGAACACTACACTTGATGCATTCTTGGCGTTGACTTCGAAAACCACTTCCGATCCCCCCTCTCTCCTCCATAATAGTCCCTCAGGTAGCTGCGCCAATAAACCTGGTTTCAAACTGTCAGCACGTGTGCCAAGAGCCCCGCCGAAAAAAGATAGATGCATGCCGGCCGAAATATTGCGTCGGGGTCTAACCATAAATTCATGTCCAACCATCATCATTGTTCTTGCTAGTGTCGCTGCTGTCGTGCGACGGGTGACCGATCCCTCTGCTTCTGCAGGTTGAATGACGCATTTAACATGAGTACTCTGCTCTTTTAAAGTTGTGGCCACTTCAGCATCCCAATCAAGTTCATGGGTCCCATCTGCCGCCCAAGGGATTGAGACAACTTTGTAACGCATGCGTCCCGAGCAGTCCGGTCTTGATGGAGGCTAGACGGAACTAACCGGAACTAACCTTATATGTCTCATTGAGAAGTATACCGTACCACCTTGTACCCTATACAGCGGACTCTGGGCGTAATCTGGACGTAGCGCATATCTTCGCCATCCAGAGGCGGGCGAATAAAGGTGGGAGTAGACCTGCGGGCAGGTGGCCGTAGTACCGGTACAAGGATGCGCAACGTTTCAAGTTCCGAGTCAAGTTCAAGTTCAGGGTCACGGGGCTTCGGAAGGTGTGTGTTCATCGAGGCAGCGCCAAAGCGTCGGCTCCACTATGATGCGCGATCGCTTTTGTCTGGGGCAGTGCACTTTTGGCCGGCGCCGGGGGGGAGGAAGCGTCAGTCGAACTTGAAGGTTAGTGTTCAAGGAGAAACCCATGCGTCAAGGAGCTCCTAGGGTATTCCCGGTGAGCCCCGCGGGCGGAAGCGGGGCCTCGCCCTCAGGCCGTCCCAGCAAGTCCAACAAAACGGCACCGGGACTGGCACTTGGTAAACTTGTCCAACAAAAAGATGAATCCATGGGCACAGCATTTTTTCATACTACAAGTAATCTACTAACACTTTTAAGTCTGTCGCCCCCTTTTGACAAAGAGGGAGGCGAAATGGTTGGGATTCGGCGGATTTTTTTTTTCCTGGACCAAACGTCGCGCTAGTGGTATTCGTGCTGCGTCGCGCGATTCTTTTGGCACGCCATCAAGCTTAATGACTACGTTTGTGCATCCAGGCCCGGGATAGAGGCCCGGGACCCTCGGGAAATCATTTCCTGCTAGTGAAAGTCTAATTTAATTAGGCCGGCCGGCCTACGTGAAAGAAACCATCCTACATCATGATGGCCCTAACAGGGGTTGATTCTACACCTGAGAAAAATGTCCCCTGGTGGCACATGGAAACTGAACATTCCAACTCCGACACAGGAAGAAGGAAATCGTGCCATAGAAATAACTACAGCTTTAGCTCACTCCATTCACACCTTCGTAGCAAGTAAGCCCCTTCATGTTAAGGAGAGTGTCATTTCCACCCTTGTTGAGGATATATTCTGTGAGCGCAGTAAATTTGTACTCATTCGTATAGTGAAGCGCAGTATTTCCTGTTGAGTTTTGGGCGTTGATATCGGCACCACGACGAAGGAGCAGTTTGAGCATTTTTTTGTCATTTTGCTGTGCTGAAATTATCAAGAGTGTGTTTCCGTGCTCATCTCGGTTTTCTATCGCAACTTCCTGGTCAAGGCATTCCTCAACGCCATCGGCATGTCCAAGCTTGCAACGAATGAAGGCCACAGTCTCAAGCTCAGAAATCTGATCGGCAATCGACGACGTACCTTTGTCCGACTGTGCAAGAAGACGTTCCTTGGCAGATAGTTCGGTGTCGGCCTTGAGTCCTTTCTTGTGCTCAAGAGATTGAACTGTTGCCTCAAGAATTTCTGTAATCAATATGCAATCATCATGAATTGTTAAAAAGGCAGGGACAATGTGTTTAGTTCCAGTGGCTGGATGGACCATGCCCACAATTGCGGGCTGAGGCGCTGTGTTTACAATAGAGTCAATGGCGCCCTGGATGCGTGATTCCAAAAACGACGATTTCATGGTTAACTTTGCCTTTGAGTAGCGATGTATACGTCGCCACGCGAGTGGACCCTTAGTCACAGTGGAATTCATCGATTGCCCAGGTAACAGCGGCGGCAGATCGGGTCGCGTGGGCCGTCGGTTTAGAGGTTCTGTCATCTTCGACGAGGGGCTAAATGCATATTCCTCGTCGGAACTTAGTGCAAACTTTCTAACCCCCACGCTTTGCGAGACATGGAACTGTGAAATACCTAGCTTTGTTGCCAGCAGGTCCACGACAGCTCTTGATGTGATCATACTTTCCTTGGATTTGGCGAGTTTGCCATCTACAGTGTTCGGGTTGATGTTATTTCCTACCACCTCAAGGCTCTTATCCTCGCACATGGCAGCCTGTGTGTTTTGGGGGCGTGGACTTGATTGTTCCCTACCCGCAAGAAACTTTCTGCCCTTTGAAAGCTTATCCTCAAGGCGGCGTCGTTTCTCCTTAAGCAAATTGTGCTCCTGTTCTATGGAAATTACTTCTTTTGATGTTGCTAAGTCACTACGGCTCAGTGCACTGAACCCGGCATGTTGCAGATGGATGCTGTAGAAGCCTGGGTCATTGGCTCCCTGATGGGACTTTTTGTGGAGTATGTGGATATAGTCATCGACGACGCGGATGCGGCTGAGGATCAATATGCAAATTTCTGTTGAGTGTCGATTAGCTCGGTCGGTCAGCGCACCCTTGTTGGGAGTTGCAACGTCCCGCGTCAGTGAAAAAAAATGGATATTCAGGTCCCGAGCCGGGGAAATCAGGGCGCATGAAACCACGACACGGAACCCACGCTCATCACTCTCGGGAATATTTTCAATGGGGGCCACTTTGGAGCCAATACCACAGCCAGCTGAAACTGTGTTGGTTGTAAGCACAAAAATACATCGACTGACGATGCATGTGGCTGGTGACAGGAATGCATAGCAACCATGACAGAGATGGGTTTTCTGCACAACTGGAATGCAAATCGTGTGGGTAAAACTGAATACGTCTGGCGGGTTCAAGTTTACGTTATCCCAGGATATGTGACTTGGGGAGAAAATAATACATTCTAACGCCTGCGCAACATTGATAATGACACTATCAAGGAGTCTCATGTTAGCGCGGTACAGGCTCGCAATCGTCTCAGGGCCATCTGTGAGTAGATCATCATCGCAATTCTGTAGAATCTGGGTCCGCAAAGTGAGATCGTGGATCGTAACGTTGCGCCTAGAAGTGCCGACGCCTGTCGTTCCAGGCACTTGAAAAGCACGATCCCACGCGCCGGAGACGGAGAGCGATAGAGAAGCTACGGGTCTTTGCTTAAGTTGCTGCGGATTACCTCCCTCAGCAAGTACACCCTGATTTAAAACATCACTTTGGTTGTTGATAGCGCGTACATCCTCATCGTAAGATTCTCCTTCTAACTCCAAACAAGCAATATGCTGATGACCAGACTGCGGCGATTCTACAGTCAAGATACCGAGGTACTCAGCGGCACGAGTTGCAACCAACTTGAAGTCAAAGCCCCACGCTAATGAGGACCCCCCCCGAGGTGTTTGCAGCTGCAGTGCATCGGCCTTCCAGACAAACTGGGCAAGCAGTGACGCATAGAGTCCGGCCTGTCCTTGCTGGCACCACCACTCAGCCACCGTGCACGGCGCGTGTGAGAGGCCAAGCTGCCCAACTATATCAAGCGCATCAAGTTGAATCTGCCACGGAGCGAGTATCTTATTGCATGGTAATAGCACAAAATCAAAGAAAACAATGCGGTTACGGTCGTCCGCGCGGGGGCTACAAACAAAAACTTGACAGATGGCGGCTGCAACAGATCCACATTTTGCTCCCTGAATTAGGCAACCCTGCGTGTAAACTAAATTATGTTCTACCGATGGGGGACGAGCCAAGCCTGGTGCAAGTATCAATGGTGCAAGCGGCACAGCGGAATTCCTAAATGTTTCAGCACCCTCATATGTCACAGCTGACGTTTTCACGCCCGTGAGTGGGTCGTAAAACGAGAATCGCCACTTGGCTGGTATCATGTACCCTGGCCAGAATTCTCGCATGAGTGACGCCAAGTAAACAACACCACCACGCATAAGGTGTTCACATGATAAAATAGTGACGGTTTCCAGACCTTGCTCAAAGAGGAGGGCATTTTTTGTCGTCGGCAGAGAAAGCAAGCTGGGCGTCGAGATGAGAAATGCTGATGCAGGGCTTTGTGATGTCAGGAGACGCCAAGAGTTTTTGCTGGCAACTGATTGAACCTGTGACTTCACGCCAAGAATAGCATCAATGTCTATTCGGCGGTGTCGCGGGATAGCACCGCGATTTGAGGCTTCGAGGTGGTCAAGATTTGTCAGCCAGATTTGATGAACCTCCAATACAAATCGCCTTGCCACGCAACGTGCACGGCCTCGTCCTATGCAAAGTAAGTTTGCCGTCTCTGTGTGCTGATCACATAGGGCAAGCAGCGGATGTCTCGTGAGCCCTACAACGCTAATCAATGACTCCTCTTTCACCAGCTCTGACTGAAGCTCTTGCACCTTGAGTGAGACGTGGTGAGCGCTCTTACGCAGAAGCTTGTTTCTATATTTGCTATTCAAGTCCTCAACAGACCATATTGTCGGCCCAGTCTTCTCGATATTCGCATTTTTACCCTTAAGTTCGCACAGGTTATGCGGAGATGCAAGGCTGGGCAGGGGTAGCCTGGGCGCTTGTCCACCAGCAATACCATTGAATGGCGAAGCCTTCAATTCCTCAATTGTCTTCTGGACTGAGGCCGGCTGCACAGTACTTTTAGGTGCGGATGATGACGTCCCCTCCAATAATGGCCTCGTATCTCTGAGGATCTTACACTCATTAGGCCTGGGGCTTAGCGCTGGTAGCTTTGCTGTTTCTGTAGGAATATTGAGAGTACTTGCTTGGCTCGCGCGACTCGTGCCTTTCTCATATCTAAGCGAGAGTGAGTCTTGGCTCATTAAGAGGATGTCCCGAGGTAACGGTTTGGGCACGAAGGGCATGTGCTTCTCCGTCCTCGGGCCTCCTAGGTTCACCCTGAGCCCGCGAGGCTGTCGCCCCCGTGTACTTCCAAGTCGCTCTGCACGTACCGCCTGCTTAAGCGTGCGCCTTGCAAACAACGTGAGGTCCCAGATGAGTGGATCATCATTGTGCTTCTGGGGACCACTCTTAACCGGTGCCATGCGGCTACTGTAGTTTGATCTTTATATCACGGACAAATTTATGTAAAACAGCATGGGCATGTGACAAATCGTTTATTGCTCAACCATACCGTAGGTACCCGTAGGTTAGATACAATACCGTAGGTACCGCAGTAGGACTAAGACGGTACACCCCTCCCTAGGCGTATGCACCCCCAAACCCGAATTGACTATAGTTATTTCGAACTAAGACGGTACCTGGACTAAGACCGTACCTACGGTACGCTGTATGTCCACAATGTGCAAGCCTCACTACGGCCCGGGTTGGCCCGCCGGGCCCGGGGCCCGGGGGTAGAGTCGGGTGAGAGCTGATCCGGGGTCCTAGTCGGCGGCAGATTCGCGGCAGCATCGGCTCCGACGGTTAAAAAGGTGCTCATCAAAGGCCCCGGGGTTCACGGTTGAGCCTGAGGAGCCTGAGCGCTTTTAGACGGTAGTACAACTTGAACTTGAAAGGGCGAGCGGCGAAGAACACTAAGAGCTAGCGGTACAAACTCACCTTCGATTTTATTTTCAAGTAGAAGCCGCCGGCCCGGGCGGGCCCGCACTCGGGCTGCTGGCTGATACTATACTTCCGAGTCGCATACAAAGATGAGCTTGAACAACACCCCAGGCCCCGGGTCTCGGGTGACGGTGCTCCCGTTTTTTGTGAGGGCGCCACGCTAGCGACACTCGACTGAGCTCATTAAACTCATATTTACAGGAGTGGCTGTTCAAACGCTGCCCCAAGTCGCCAGCCGTGACGCCGCGCCCAGCCCTCCCCAAAGCCAACTCGTGTATCTTACTCGTGTCTATACATCTGCCGTCGAGCAGGTGGCGCCAGCAGTCCGAGGCCGCGGAGCCCGCTGCCGCTCGAGCCTCGTGCCAGACACTGGGGGCGGGGTAGACGTGCGGCCCGGGGCAGCCTGAGGCCTTTGGCGGGTCGGGAAGTTCGGTGGACCCGGCGACCCAGGCAGTGCACGCCGCCCCGACGCCGCGTCTAGCAGGGCATCGCAACCGTCGCTGCCGCTCGCTGCCGCGTCCAGCTGATGAGCCTGAGGAAGATCCTAATTCTGCGTCCCACCCATCCTGATTCGCGTCCCGCCTGTCTGCTTCGATGGCGCGTTCTGCTCGATGACGCGTCTGGCACACAGTTCTAGTTCTAGGTTCAGTCTATTTAGTCTTGGGACCGTGACTGACTCGGATAAGTGTCCAGACTGCTTAGCTAGACGGACAATAGGGCCCGAGTAACCCCGGGTAATTTTTTCGAATAAGCAGCTGCGACGCGGTGCGACCACTGCGATAAAACCCGAACCCCAAACCAAAAATCGCCCCTGAGACGTATAAATTGAACCATAATTACGGGAAAATTATTTCCTAACGTCCCATAGGTATATAGGGCTCTAAGGAATTTTCCGGCTTTTGGCTAGGCCGAACCACATTCATTCTTCAAGTTAGTGCTAGTATTACACGGGGAGTCACTTACGCCAAACTCACTCACACCGTTGCAAGGGGTCGGTATACCACCGCACCCTACTTATTTCCTGCATAGGCCGAGAGGGATAATACATAGGGATAAGTTCAAGTTAGGGAAATGGATCTTGCCAAGTTGGTTTGGCGTCGTGGCTACTAGTAGTACTCCCCAAATCGTATATACGTCCTACTCAGATTGGCACTCTTTAATGGGAGAACGCGGCGTACTTTGCGGCGGGCGGAACCATCTTCGAGTTGGTCGGAAGGGGACCTAAGATATCCGCTATGAATTGCATTGTTTCACCACCCGACTTTCTGCCGCGCCTCGAGAAATAGTACAGGACCCACGGCATTGCTACACGGCTATGGTCCAATATGCAAAAAGGCCTGTTACTATAGCACACCAGATCAACCAGAGTACCCATGACAGACGCGAGCATGTGCCATCGTCCCAATTGGCATCTGCAAGCGTCGTATAGGCACCGATAGTCCATAGAGTTGAGAGAATTACTTTCCTGCGGCTCGCACGCCAGGCAATATTTCTTAGCACGTTGGTAACTTCGAGAGCCTTAATGACGACGACAAAGTAAATGCATCCAACAATGCACATATTCGTGTAGCCCCAACTCTCCTTAGGAATGATATAGAGGATACGATGGGAGGCTGATGTTAGAAATATGTGAAACTGGAGAAGATAAAATTCCAATGAATGCATTCCTATCCATTCAATAGGCTTCATTATACGACGAGAAAGCCACGGCATACAATTGCGTAACAGGAGGTAAACAGGAATCCAGAGGGTGCCAATGTACGGATTCACGGTGCGATAATCGGCACCACCATTGCAGCAATATTGTTTCAGCTGACTAATCCATATCGCTGCCGCAAATAGAAGACTAGAAAATAGCCCAATACACCAGCGTGCAGTGCGTGAAATACCATATGGCCAGGAGTCTCGAAAGGGTGTATAGACAACAGCGAAGCAAAGGCCGGGAAGGGAAGAGAGGAAGTCCATTTTTGTGCGCATCCAGAAGTACCATTCTGTGTGCTCTGATATGGTAAGAAGACTCGGGCGAAAAACAACGTCGTAAACACCCTCTCCGTCGTTGTGAGGATCAAGCCAGATGAGACAACAAAGACCAATCATAATTCCACACCCAAGGGCCTTCTCTACATAGCATGCTTCTCTACTTTCCTTCTTGTCGGGTTTCTCCCATTCTGCAACAAAGTGGCCAAAGGCCCTGGCCAGACCCAACGAGACCCAAATAAGTGTAAAGTGAACCGTGGCAAGGGCAACAAAGTAGTATTCGATCCAGGGGGTACCGGTCGAAAGCGAGAGAAAAAGGCAAAGAAAGTTCATGCGCCAAAGTTGCTGGGCGAAGCGTTTGAATGAGAAATCACCCGATGACCAAAAGTAAACTCCATTCCCAAAGCCGGTGAGCCAGACATAGGCAGAGACGCACCAACGTATCGGAACATAGACGTCATTATTGTTTGTATAGTGATAGGCAACAAATGCAACCTGCATCCAGCCTTTCCACTCATTGGCCTGGGCGCGCGACAAGAACACCTCGGTTCCTTCTTCGAGGACTTCCACATTGAGCAGCGAAACGAGAAAAACTAGAACCATGATAAAGGACCAGAGATCAGGATTCTCGGGTACTATCGTGGTTCCTGCAGGTAGGAAGCCAGATGGCATGCGATGTTCACCGACAACGCAGACCATCAGCAGGAATGCAAACTCGAGAGCTGTCCGAGCAGTCTCACGAGCCTGCTGTCCGTGCTTACTACCAGTTGATATATCTAGGACGGCTGCATTGATCGGTGCAACTTCTTCGTCGTCTGAGTCTCCGCCATCATAGAAAGAAAATGCAACCGAGGAAACCTTAGGATCAAGATGGGGTTCCGCGTAAGACGATGTGCGGACAGATGCACCAGCGACCGAAAGAGTCTTGTTGACTAAAGATACCGAAGTTCGGGGTGCGTGGTGGCTCCCATCACGTATGGAGGAAACCCTTAGTCCTGATCGTTGCGCTGAGGATCGTTGTCGAGCTACGGCCCGTGATGCTGTCACCTTTGTGTTGCAGCTTTCAGAGCCTTTGCCCGAAAAATCGCAGCTTTCATTTTTGCACTCAGCAACGGATGCGAGCTGGCTTGGTCCAGACCGAACCTCGATGTCCTCCATCTGGCGAAGAACTTGAAGTGCAGAGTTAGAAAGTTCGTCTTCTAAAGTAGATATCTCGGTCTTGCTGGCTGTAGATGGCCCCGTGGCGTTACTTGCTGACGCCTGAAATGCACGCAAGCTAGACCCTTTTGTGCCTGGTGGCTTCAGCATCTGCGCGATCACGTACGAGGCCAAGGAAGCTATGAATATTGCCAATAAAACTTTCTGTCCAGCCGTGGGACACTCTCCTAAGTCCAAGGCTGGCTTGTTTTTGTACGTGATTCCGTCATTTGATGAAAAACAGGTAAATTCAAATGTCTGGTTACCGACCATCAAGGTCTGAGATCTTGAAGCCTCGCGCACATCTTCACCCATGTCATATCCTGAAGAGTCCATGTTCAAATTAGGATCCTCAGTGGGGTGTTTGGTTGGCCATGGGTATGGAGCTTTCGTCGGTCTTGGCGTCACAACCATCGGTGCTGCGGTCGCCGGATGCGCTGTTGGTGATGGTGTGCCTGATGCAGACGGGAGCTGTCCATGAGAGGGCGACGGCGTTGTAGGGTTTGAGCCTAGAGTTGGGGCAGGCTTTGCTGATGGAGTAGATGATGGAGAAACGAGACATTCATCAACCTTGTTGAGCTGCTTCGCAATTTTGTTGAGGCATAGCTGTGTCCAGACATGCAACTGATTGGAACGAGGATGAAAGTTGTCGAAGGTGCGACTTATCAAATTGACAACATTGGACATTTGGTACACGGCAACAGTATCAATCGAGTTGTCAGCCATGACTTTGTCTGCGATCGCATTCATGGCTCCAACAGCAATGGCGCCTATGCGCTGCCTGGAGTCGATATAGTTGACGCCACAACAGGTTACTTGGCGCCATATCACGGCCTTCTCAGCGTCAACAACAAAGAATTTTAATATACTTTCGACCAGATCGTTAAGGTCGTCCTCATAGGACTCTAGGCAATCGGAATCAGTGTAAAAGTCAGAAACATCATCGTCGTCGTCAAATGAGCAAGAATCTGACCTGTGATCGTCGTCGTCGTCTTCTTTGAGCTCCCACCAGCCAGAATTTACAATCACCACATCGTGGTCTTTAATTGCTGCAGCTTCAGTTTGCAGGGCGTCATACCATGTATCCTGAATGAAGTAGAAAGTAGTTTTTATTTCGCCGTAACCTCCTTCTATGGTTGCTGTAATGTGTTGGCGGTGATCTGCTTTGCCGGAACGGTCCGTGCCGTCGGTCCAAGTTGTGCCACAATCAAAGTAGGGTCCGACGTAGCATGCCTCGCCATCTGCTCTGTTACCGCATCCCCACTTTCCACAGCCACCATTTTGCTCCCCCCATTCGGCGGCAATCACACCGTGCTCCAAAAAATGATTAAATGTGTAAGTAAAATATCGGGAAATGGAATCACCCAAAATGGCGACCGACTTCCCCCCAAGAATACAGTGTGCCTGGGTTTGAGTAATCGTGGAGAGTGGATTATAGTACCCAAACGTGTTTCCATTCACTGCATGTGTCAAATCATCGAGTGCTATGGAGCTCTCCAAATTCCAATACACGTCCAAGTCAAACAAGCGCCGGCCTTCTGCATTCACAGAGAGCTGGAGATTGTTAGCTGCATATTGCCGCTTTAAATATGCCACGTCGGAACTGGAAAGCCGCTCACCCCCGTGGGTCAGCCGTGCTACTTCATCATCGGGTAAAAACAAACCAGTAAGCGAGCCAGATAAATACTTAGTTCGCCAGGCTTTCAGGCTAAGCAAGGAACTATCTGGTGTATTGAAGCCCCGATAGTGAGCTCCATCTTCCCGCCATGACCTGGCAAGTCCTACCTCCAACGAATCGCCCCCATCATCCTGGGATACAAAGAGATGAGGGTGCAATGTAAACAAACCTCGTTGCATGCAAAATGTATCAAAGTGGGCTGTCCACATGCTTGAAGTTGTCTCTGCCACCCCCCCCTGCGAGATGCCCAGCTCACCACGCTGCGAGCTCAACGCGTGCCTATACCACCTAGACGGGAGGGATTCACGCTTTGGATTCACTTGTTTGCCCGTATCTACTAGCGTTACCCAGTTCTCGGGGGCATCTACATCCTCAAGATTTTTAAACCAGTCCAAAAAATCATGCCACACTTTAGGCTCTGGTGAAAATCCCCAGCTACCAACGTGTGGGAATAGATAGAGCGTATCGCGGTATGTCGTTGGCTTCAATGCAGCCAACGGCTGATTCTTGCCAGGGCGAACTCGTTTGCCCTCGAGTTCTTCGGGGTAGGCATCCATGCGACCCGCTTGACGCTGAAGTGATATCCCAGCAATGCCGGTACTCATCGAGTACGCGCGATGTGCTGCTGCAAGATATTCAAACCTAGGTGGTGATTCAGAGCATAGGCAGCTGGGGAAATACGTACCAGGCAGTGGATAATTCAACGTCATCCTCGAAAATCACAAAGCGCGAGAATTCCTCGCCATATAATCCAGGATCAGCACAAGCAAGCCACATGCCTCGGACACCATGCCATTTCTCTAGCTTCACAACTCTGGCATTACCGTGGCTCCAGTTTCGCACGAAATTGTCAGAGAGCTCGAGAACCTTTTCACGTTGTTCTATATCCCGCGCGGACCTCCGCGACCAGAGATAAAACCCCTCAGAGGGTAATTGGTCCACATGGATCTCGACATCGACATTTGCCGTGGGCGGGTATAAGGTAGTTTGAAGCGACGACAAAAGGCGATGTAGAGGTTCAACTCGCTTCTGTGCGAGGATCTTCACGGAAAGTTCTGACAGCGCACACGTGCCTCTGAGCAGTACAATGCAACAAGTCGCAAAATTTGAAATCATTTTACCCGCCGCCATGTAGCCCTGATACATGTGCCTACCTACGGTAGGCGGGATCAGTAGGGCCGCAATCTAAAGTCCCAGCCCTCTCCAGGGCAAGGCAGGGAGGGCGAACACCTTAAGTTTGCCCGGGAAGCGCGGAGGCTCCTCGCAGGACTCTTAGGGGTAACCATGGAGGGGCGTCGTCCGCCGCCGGCAGCCTGAGGCTCGGAAACTTGACTCGGAACACAAGGCTCTATTTGCAAACACAGAATCTCCGAGTCAGCAATGCGCGTGATCTACCTTATCCCTCCCCTAGTTGGCTCGAGATTTTCAGATGCCGCGGCTAGCCAAGTGGCTAGCCTAGATCACGTCAGCGCTTAGTAGTACCCGGGCCGTGACTAGCCTGAGTTCGGCCATCGTATGATCATAGTATGATCGTGCCGTGTCAGAGTAGACTAAGGCAAAAGATAAATCAACGGGCGACGAGCCCCGGGCCTCCAGAGCTCGCGGGTTTCCAGCTGAGCCTCCTACCGCGTCACAGCTGATTTTTCAGCACAAGGCTGCGGCCCGCACCGCCGCACTGGCACCAAACTTGAACTTTGCACACTGTGGCAGCCCATTATTTTAGCATACGGAACCTGCGCCTGAGTAAAAGTTTGCCGCCATTCGGTCGGCATTTGGCTGTGCGCTCAATTGCGCCAAAAGCTGCCAACGTCGACTTGCGCTTGGCCCCCTATAAATTTCAAGTTCCGAGTCGAAATCTCCAAGGAGTCTTAAGCGTCGCAGGCTACTTCATTCTAATTAGAGCTAAGGGAAGGTAAGGCAGAATCTTACTCCAAGGAATTAACCGATGTCCGGCCTTGGGGACTTGGGCCTTGTGTAAATATTGCCCGGAACTTGAACGCCGATAGGAAAAAAAATATTCGTACTATACCGCCCGGGAAACTGGTGCCAAAGCAGGGGGTTTGCAATAATTTCGGCGAAGTTCAAAAGTGTGTTGGCAACCCACGGCATTGGCAGCCCGCTATCTCAGCCGTAGACCCCATTAGACCACGAGCCCGAGTCGAGTGGGACCGTAGTGTTGGATGCCAGGCACAGTCCCATGCGAATGTGACCACGAAAGGAGGATGTTTCATACTAGTTAAGCCTCCTGGCAACATCAAACTCGCGGTCTCGATAATGCTCATTCTGTCGAGTTTAGTCACGTATGCATCTGCGCATCAAATAGGGGGAAGGTAACTCTCTGCTATTGGCATAGTACTGGAGACGTGACGTTCAGGCAGCTGATTCCAGACTCTGGTCTATAGCGTTGGCTTTGGGCGAGTCATAGTCTTGAGCAAAATATTGCCGCTGGTCACTTTGCAGCTCCGCCACCTCGGTTCACTTGCGGCTCCACTTGCGACTTTTAGGGGTCACATGAGAAGCGAGCCATTCCATGCCCTCTTGTAGGCCAACTCCCCTTAGCGCATCGCTTGGCCTACGTTTATAGCAATACATTCATCAAGGACCCCTGCACCTACGCTATATGCCATGGTCGATCAGATATGCGGTCAAGTTCAAGCTGTTGGCTACACTCGAAAGGTGTGAGTGCACCCGGAATATCCATTTTGTTGGCAAAAAATATGATAGGAACCGGACTGGCGCAAATGTCGCGGTGCTTTAAAAGCATTTCAAGCTCATCTTTTGCAACACACATTCTAATCCTAGCACGTGTTCTATCATGGGAAATCCAATCCGCGAGAATTACCTATCAGTAGAGTCAACGACAAAAATTATAGCCTCAACTTGAACATAATAGTGTTCCCAAAGTGATCTATAGCGTGACTGACCAGACATGTCAAAACAAGTGATGGCGAGGTTGTTCACCTAACAATCCAATATTGCTTATCCACACGATGAAGGGGGAATTTACACGAAACTTGTCCGTTTGGAACCCCACCGTGGGCGTTGCTTCGTATGTTGCAGCTTTTTCTTGGTACTTCTTTGGCTTAATATGCTGGATGAGGGATGATTTACCACTGTTGTCAAGTCCGAGTACTAGAATGTGCACATCCTTGTCTTTTTTTGAGAGCGCAGCTGTAAGACGTTTTAACATTGCCAAGTATAAAAAGGCAAGATGCCACCAGCAGGGCACAGGTCAAAGATACCTGGATACTGCCCGATGCGCACCCGGTCCTCCCACTAGTAGAAGGGCAAGAGCCTCGGGGGTTCTGAAATATCAGGGACTTTATACTGTATGAGAAGACAAGTACCAAGTTGTGTCACTTTTATTCACCGTGACTGGAGCTCAGCTCAGGCGCCCGGCCGAGTCCGAGTCACGGTCACGGTCACTGCCCCGGGCCTCCCCGGGCCGTCGCAAGCCAGACTCGCGGCCGATCGGGAGACCCCTAATCCGGAAACTTGGCCCGTTTGGCCCCAGGGGCATCCTAAGCACACAGCGACACTAGCTTGCCACGGAAGTGCATCCGGGCCCGGCCGCCCGCCGGGGCCCGGGCCTTTCAAGTTCAAGTTGACTCCGAGTCCGAGTCGGAGGTGCCCATTTTGGCCAAGTCAGGCTGAGGTTACTATTAATAATAATAAACTTGAAGAGCATCTACTGGTCTGGGCCGCTTCTCTGGGAGCGAACGATAAGGCTAGCTCGAAATCCAGTCTTAAATTATATATATTTGGTAATTTTTGGTCACGGTTGTGTCGTTTTTTATCATTGTCCCATGAGCGCAGCAAATAGGGCTTAATCGGCCTCTAAATAAAATCTCGAAAATGGTGAATGCTACAACTATATCATCATCCGGTCCCTTCCGTCACCATTTGTCATACGACCCCGGTATTATTGCATCTACTAGTAACTTCCGGGTCCAGCATCAACTTGAAATGAGGAACGCATAGTGTTGCGAAAGTCACGGTATACACACTCGACTTGGATGTGCCAGCTCACTATCGAGGAGACCACGGGCTATAGAGGCTCAAAGACAGAGGTCCCAGAACTCAAAGGTGACGCTGGCGGTTGAGAGCATGAGCCCGAGCTCGAGCTACTGCCAAAGCAGCACTGACGTCCCCTTGGGATTGGTTCACCAAGGACGGGTTTTGGGTATTACCTTCAGTTGGTGCTAGCACGTTAGATTGCGGCAGGGAAGCTCCCGAGAAGCCCGTGGGTGCGAATTGTGGTACATTTTGAGTGGCAACATCCTCAATCTTAGCAAGCTGAAGAAGGGGCATGATATCTGTGACACTCAGGGCCTCAGGAGAAGGGCGTGATGCAAACCAGCGATCGCCTTTAGCATCTGCTGCCACAATGCGATGTTCGGGGGATTTCTCCAGCAATTTAGATAACAGAAAGAAACCCGTATTGCTCAAGCTTGTGGTGATTTGGGTTAGTGGGGTCACCAGAGACATTGCATTTAAGGGTGCATGGGTCCCATCAAATCCAGAAGCAGGGAACTTGCGTCGAAGAAGGTCTGTCCCACCCTTAGCCATGACCGTTGGTATCGGTGATGAAGGCGCAAAGCGGAAGCCACGCAGTCGCGCAAGTTGCCTGTCAACAAACTGTCCATCCTGGCCGTTAAAACTAAATTTTGACACAGGCTACGCACGGATAAAGAGGCCATCTCTTTTCAGTTGGTTCGCCAAGAAGATCAAAGATTATGGTTAGCTGGTCCGGCTCATCTTTTCCGGGGAAAAGGACCTGTCTTGAAAGAAGTTCACCAAAAATACACCCAGCCGACCAGAGATCGGCAGCTCGCCCATAATCTCGGCATCCAAGGAGAACTTCTGGGGGTCGGTAGTGGCCAGAAATGACATTTGGAGTGTGTGTAGCATAAGGTTCGTTGAACCTTCTGCTACGACTGGTTAGGCTCTCGTTGATAGCCGTGCGCATGCGTTTATGTGTTTTGTCTTGACCAGATACGTAAAAAAAGTTGTGCTTACTCACTGTAGCACTCTCGTGCTGGCTGGTAGTATAGGATGGATCAAGTTCGAGGCCGCAGCAAACTCTCCGTGCAAGGCCGAAATCACACAGTCGCAACAACCCTCTATCATCCACCAGCACATTTGGCGTCTTGAGGTCCCGGTGCATCACCCACACACTGTGAAGGGCGGCAAGCGCTCGCAGGAGCTGTAGCATAAGATGCTTAACTTGTGCTTCGGTCATGGGCCGTTGCCGCGCACCCTTGACCAGTGTTGTCAGTTCGTGGCCAGCTGGCTCCATGACCAGGTGCCATTCACTCGGGGCCTCACCACTGCCGCAAGCAACTGCGTGCATTCGTACAATATTTGGGTGACGCAGGGAGGACAGTAATGTGATCTCTCGCAAAGCCTCTAGTGGAAACCCCTCTTTCAAAAAGTCAAACTTAAGCATCTTAATTGCCACAACCTCTTTTGCACCGCCCCTCTTGCATCGGACAGCCTGCGATACAATGCCAAACTGCCCCTTCCCGAGTTCCCCCAAGGCATCATATGCAGATATCCTGTGTATTGGTAGAGTTGGCCGTTCTACATCATCCTCTCCAGAGAAAACCATCACAGGCGCATCCACCTCTGCAGATATTGGTCCCTTGGATGCTGACGAAACCATGTCAAGAGCACGTGCTGACTTGGGTTGCCAAACTTTGCGTGAAGCCGCAACGGAACCGACAGAGACTTGCTGCCGCGATCGTACAGGTTGTTCAGATGTATGCGGCCGGGGAATCCGAGGCAAAGAGGTGCGATTCCGGTTTTCGCTACCACGAGAAGAGCGACCACCACGTGCCTTCCAATTGTTTCCGCGTCCGCGTCCGGGGAATTCCGGTCCTGAGGCTGGCGTCAAAGTATTTCCCTTACTTGTGTCATTCTCTGAGATGATCTGCAACTCGGTCGTCTCGCAGGCCCTGAAATGCCCTTGCGCGACCAATTCGCGTGCACGCAGTAGACGGGCTGCGCGTTTCACCGTCGCTTGCTCGTCCGTCATGGTGTGATGACTAGCAAGCAAGAAGCTGCTGCTGCCGTGCTTATGCCAAGGACTAGGGCTGTTCACAGTTTCCGGCTAAAACTACGTTGGTCCGTG
>JACLAA010004085.1_pt1 | contig 32498 bp, 42 predicted proteins | sample 8027891 | NCBI WGS metagenome assembly JACLAA01 (sample SAMN15724900, study PRJNA655200) | protist metagenome | isolation source: fluorescence activated cell sorting (FACS) single amplified genomes of... | place: Spain: Blaines Bay Microbial Observatory, Mediterranean Sea | collected 2016-01-19 | reverse complement strand
ACTTTTTCTTGTTTTCTTTTAGATAGGATAATATCGATTCTCTATCATCAAACCAATCTTCGGTAGCATGCTGAACATTGTCATTTATTACAAGCTCACAGCCCATTAGCTTTGCCTCTATTACTAATCGTGGACAAGTATCTCCACCTTTTGGAAGAAAAACCAACCCTCTTGACGACAACAACTTCTTAAGCATATCCGAATAACTTAAGTTTGCTACCTTTTCATAATTTAAGCCCAGCTCAACGGCCTTACTAATAGAATCATCTACACCCTTGATCCAAGAATTTGAATTGAAAATAATATAATTATTGCTCTTATTGGTGGTTCGATTAGTCAATTGGGTGTTTATTTTTTCAAAAAATTGAATACTCTCTTCACTAAATGCAGAACTCAATACACTTGTATTTTCTTCTTTTATGGTGCGAACATTTTCAATAAAGATTTCTCTCTGTTGTTGGCTCATAAACCAAATTTTCTCTGCGTATCCATAAAAAACTAGGTTTATTTTCTCTGACTCTCTCGAAGTACAATCACACTCTTTCCCCTCTAGATGCAAGTGTTTCTCGACAGATCTGTAAATACAGAATTTGTAATCATATTCAATAATAGAGTAATTGGCATTTTTTGCTATTTCTAATTTTATGTCATTAGATAAAGTTGAAAAATTGCATATTACCCAGTGCACATCTCTCATCTCTTGTATGTGCTCCTTTTTTACATCTTTGCATCTTATTTTTCTAACTGTTGTAGTAGTTTCGTTACTGGATTCTATTAAAGCTTTAGTTGTAAGTTCGGCACCGCCCATATAATCTTCTACAAAGAGATCGGATACAAACAAGATTTTTTTCATAATAAATTCTCTAACATATCGTCAATCTCTTTCAACTGATCTTTGGCCGTGATCACTCCTGCAGATTCAACAACTCCGTCACAAAATTGTTGGTACATCTTTTCTTCCGTAAAGTTTTCACGTAAATATTTTTTTAGCTTTGAGGCATTTCTTCGATATTTTGAACTTTCCGTTTGTAGATCTCGAAGAACTTTTTTAAAACTTTTTTCTTGAGGATATGCCCATTGAGATTCTGCTTGAATAACTCCTTCCCATACAGCCTCTTTTTGCACGTTATTTAAATCATATTCAATCTCTGCAAACATTGGCTTAAGTTTTCCGTTTTTCTGAGGAATATAAAGAAAATCTCTTTGCCCCGACCATCCGACGCAAGCTACTGGTAATCCGTTATAAGCAGCTTCGAATAGAGGAAGGCCATACCCCTCTCCGTGAGTTGTTGAGATCAAGCATTTAATTTTTCTGTCTTGATATAAGCCAGTAAGCTCTTCCTCTGATAAATCTCCGTGCAACAAATATACTTTACATTTAATATCGCCGTGAGCAGAAACAATATTTTTTAACTTTTGCTCTGTAAATTCCCTGTCGATGATGCTGTTATTCTTGATGGATGTTTTCAGAACAAGGCCAACTTCTTTGTCAGCATTTTCTTCAATAAACCAGTTAATAAGATTATCAAAGTTCTTTCGTGTACCCCATTGGGAGATCGCAAGATAATTAAAGTCATAATCAAGGTTTAAATTAATTTTTTTCTTTTTAAAATCCCTCACAGGATAATTTACAACTTCAATGGGGGTATTGCACTCTAATTTTAGAAGATGTCCTGTGTTGGGATCCTGTGCCGTGTAAACGGTACTTTCGAATACTTCTTTAGAGTGGTTGGATACGACAATGATCTTATCTACTTGATTGGCTTTCTGGAGCCATACTGCAGCAACTTTTGTAGTTTCGATTCCCGCTGTATATCCAATATTGACAGAAGCAAGATTCCCAAACTCATTGGGAATTGTAACTTGAACAGAAATATCAAATTGTCCATTCTGTTGTGTGTGTGCATGTGTGGCTTTAATTCTTTCATCCACCCAAACTCTTTCTTCATTATCGAGACTCACCCATCCAGTCTGACCCCAGTTGACGGGCAGAATATAAATATCAAAGATATCTTCTCTAGATCTAATGGCACGCATTGCGAAACGTGCTTGTTCTCCATATCCACTTTGAGAAAGCACAGGCCCTCTAATTAAAATCTTTTGTTTCATTTGATCTCCTTAACTTCCCAAGTTTGATAACCTTTTCTTGTGTTCCAAGATCCGTGGTTTTCGACGATAGAATCAACGAGGTTCACCCATTGCTTCTTAAATTTATTGAAATTATAATTTTGTATAACATGATTTCGACCCTTCATTCCAAGAAGTTTTCTCTCGCTTGGTGTCATATTGTAAATTTTATGAAGAGCAGCTTTGAAGTCTTCTTTGGATACTCGATCCTCGTAAATAAACGGAACTTGTTGTGATCCGATAACTGCCTTTGAAGCAGGCTCGATACCAATTCCGAACCATTGCTCTCCATCGGTGACCTGTTCTTGAAGCCCCCCAGTCATATTCACAATAATCGGAGTCTGGCAAGACAAAGACTCTAGTGTAGCAAGACCAAAGCCTTCGGCATCTGAAATATTCAATGTACAATCAGCCATATTATACATCGAAGCGAGAATTTCTGGACTTACTTTTTCTTTCGAAATTAATATTCTTCCGTCGTCTGCATTAAGTCTTGAAATAATTTCTGTCAGATTTTGACCGTGCTGATCTTGTGGATTAGTATGCATCAACAAACGAACGTTTTCTGGGCCAACTTCTTCTGCAAATTCATTGAACCAGAAGATCAAGGAGCCACTCATCTTTCTTCGAGCATTTCGATTGTTCCAAAAGAATGTAACCCTTTTGTCATCTTCTCCAAACTGCTTTTTCTTTAGTTCAGCAATATCTGAATCAGGAAGAGGAATAAAAACTTTTGAATCCACTGCATGAGGGACATAATGATTCTCAACTTCTGGTGCAACATTATTGACAATATCATGAGTTACTTTTGAGATTGATGCAATCACATCTGTAGAATCATAATACTTCTTGTTGTAAGTCGGAAGCGGATAATTATCCCAAACATGATAGTAGACCATAGGCACATGGGGTCGAATCTCATTTTCCATAGACCAAAGCCATTCATAAAATCTTGGATCTGTCATAAACCAAATCATGTCTGGTCGTTCATTGAAAAGTGCAGATCTGATCATTTCTGGTGTACCATAACCATCGACTGGATAAACAGTCCAATCATCTTCCCAAGGGCTGACTTTTTGCGGCGTATAGGTCTCGTGTTTCATAGCACCACCAAGACAAACGGCTTGATATCTCCCTGTTTCCAATAATGTCTCAATAACATATCTAGTCTGATTACCAACTCCAGATGGAGCCAGTGGATGATCAGAAATAAATAAAATTTTCTTTTTTTCTGTTGTCATTTTTTTTCCTATGGACAGTGTGCTGTCTTATAAAATTCGCATTTTGCGCAAGATCTTTTGTCTTTAATAAAATTCTTTTTTTGGATATTGAATAGGCCCTTATTTAAAAGCTCCATTGCATTACTTTGTTTCTTCGAGGCACTTGTAACTCTGAAGATTTCTACATTATTGCTCTTTGCCGTTCTTTTCAACAGTGCAAAGTGTGTCTCAATGTTCTTCAAATCAATACCGTGCTTTTGAGCGTAGAATATTTTATAAAAAGTTAATTGATAATTAACCAAAGGGTCGGCTCTTCTCCGGGCATCCCATCCCCAAGAACAACTTTTCCAATCAATAAGGTGTATCTTTCCGTCAGGTGTTTGCAGAATTGCATCAATAAAGCCTTTGAAGTTGTAATCAGTGTCTCCGATCGGCTCCATTAATGATTCTTCAGTGTCTAATACAGTATACCCATCCTTAAAATATTCGGAGAGGGCGGGTTCTATTTGCGGAATAATGCTTTCTGCTTGAGATCCCATATCTACAATTAATTTTTCATTTAATTCTAAATCTTCCGGTAGTTTAGAGATCTCTTCGATGAATTCAGACTTAAATTCTTCGTATGGATCAGTGCTATTTTTAAGCAATTTATTTTCACACACCGTGTGAATTGCAGTTCCGAAAGCAGTATATTCGTTACCAGCAAATCCTTTTAGCTTGTCGATATATGTAAGCTTGTGATAAAAAGGACAAAATGACCAGTTCTTCAATTCAGAGAAAGAGATGTGTGGCAAGTTACTCTCGCAGTTTAAGTTACTCTTCTATTATAACATCTTCTACGGAATTGTCAAGTACTTTTTTACTTTTTCTCGAATTCTTTCTTCTATTATTTGAAGTTCTTGGCTTAGGTGTTCTTGCTGGCTTTTCTTCCAGTGTAACAACTTGCTCTTTTACAATATTTGCATCTTCAAATATCCAAGTTCCGCTTAACTGGCTATATTTATTATCGACACGAGAATCCTGAATTAAGAGACCCGGATTGTGTCCATCTTCTACCAGTAATTTTCGGACTCTCTTTGTGTCCATATAAACCCTGCCATTGCATTTTCGATTAGAATATTCTAGGCAAGTAATTGTACAAACAATTTTATTTTCTTTATTTTCAACTTGTGCTTTCATCATAATGGTGTAATTCCTCTATTTTTTCAAAAAGTGTGGGACATATTTCTGCTAAATAAGTTGGCTCTTCTAAAAAATAATACTCAAAGCCGCTGGCAAAATACTCTCTCAAAGAAGTGGATGGGTATGCCGACGTAAAAATACCATAAGAATTCATAATAAAATTTAATCTGTCGTATCCAACTTCTTTATAAAGATAATTGTCCATTTCTAAATTATACTCCGTATTCATAAATAAATCAAGGTTAGGGTTCAAACCTTCAGACTCCAGAACATCATACAATTTTTTTCTTTTTGATAAAAATTCTTCTTTTAGTTTCCCGTCGCCGTATATCAAATAACCATAAGGTGCTTCAAGCGAGTGAGCAACTTCATGAACAACATCGTCAATCAGATCTTGCTCATCTTCTTGCTCATTTGAAATGTAAATTGCTCCGTCTTTATATGCAGCATTTGTTTCTTTCTTTTCAAAATCGTCAAATAAGCCAACGTATATGGAATCAATTTCAGAAAAAAGGTGAGATGGGATATAAGAACTAATGGTATCTAAGACACTTTTCAGACTTATATCGTTTGTCAATTTATCTTTTATAAATACCTGTAGGCCCTCTTTCATCAGAAATTCTCTCTGTTGCTGCTGAAATCTTTTATTAGACATTTGTAAATAGTCTGTATTATACATTATCAGCTTTCCAATTTTAGAGCAGAGGTGTCATTGAGGCCAACTTCATATCCTCTTAAAAAGTTTTCTTCCGCAACAGTTAAAAGAACTTCTGGAAATTCTTCTGCAATGCAGTTGATTACCATCTCCAATGTTACTTCTCCGTTTTTTGGACTAACCTTTTCTCCAACATAATTTACAATCAAAGTTTTAAGTTCGCCGTCGATTGAAATAACTTTTTGAAGAATGTTGTTTTCAAATTTTTCGTCAGACATAATATCTCCTATAATAACATAATTATAACCAATTATTAATAATTAGTCAATTAAAAACTATAATATCTTCGAAGACAAAGTTGCGAGGGCAGATCGTTCACCCTTCTGCAAAGTTATATGTCCGGCGATATCATATGATTTAAAGTTCTCTACGGCATGAACTAGGCCGTTTGAAGTCTCATCTACGTAAACATTATCAATTTGCTCAATGTCTCCCGTGAGTACGATTTTTGTATTTTCTCCGACACGAGTCAGGATTGTTTTAACCTCGTGAAGCGATAGGTTTTGAGCTTCGTCAATAATAATAAAAGCATTGGAAATAGATCTGCCACGAATATAAGTTAAAGCCTCAATCTCTATGATCCCTTTATCCATATATTCCTCAAGGGTCGCCTTATCATTACCAAGTAAGAATTGTAGGTTATCCTGCAAAGGCATTAGCCACGGGTGCATCTTCTCTTCCATAGTTCCGGGTAAGTATCCAATGTCTTTTCCAAGAGGCTGTACAGGTCTTGAAATAACAATTTTGTTATATACTGGGGATTCTGAAGAAAAAGGATCAGTTATTGTCTGTGCTATTCCTGCAGCAATGGCCATCAGTGTCTTACCGGAACCAGCTTTACCAACAAGAGTTATCAAAGATAAATTATTATCCATCAATAGATCTAATGCGAATGCTTGTTCTTTGTTTCTGGCTTTAACACCCCAGACACCCTTTTTGCTGTAGTCTCTAATTCTATAATAGTTTCCATTTTTATATCTACAGAGGGCAGTCTTTTTTTCATTTAAATCGGATGAAAGCAAGACAGAATCATTATTTTGAAAATTATGCTCCTCCACCTCTTCTTCTGCAACTGGCAACTTATTGTCTGAATATACAATATCCACTTCGAAGTCTTCTACTTCAACATTTTTGAAGCCAGTATAAAGTTCCGATTGGATTTTTATAACTTTATTTTCAATGTAATCTTCTGATTTTATACCAAGAGAGTCAGTCATGACTCTCATATTAATATCTCGGGAAACAATCTTTACTGTTTTGTCTGGATTTTCTTCTTTTAATTGAAGGGCAATGGTCATAATAATATGATCAGCTTCATCGATTTTGAAGTCTGGGGGTATCATAGAAACATCAACCCTTTTAACTGTCAAAACTCCTCGACCTTCCCCAAGAGACACACCTTCTTGAAGGCTACCTCGTTCTCTTAAAGAGTCGAATGCTCTAATAATTTGACGGGCATTGGCTCCAACCGAATCCTGTCTTTTTTTATGATTATCGATTTCTTCCAATACTTTCATTGGGATATAAATATCGCTTTCACCGTAATGATATATACAGGAAGAATCGGTTAGGCACACTGACGTGTCAATGACGTAGATATTATCAGACATCTATTTTTAATTAGTTCCTAAAATAAGAAAGACACCTTTTTTAGATGTCTTTTAAGTGTTTCTTTTCTACCCACACAATTGTTTTTGTTGATCCGAATAAATCTTTTATTGGTGATGCATCGACATAAACGGCTCTTAAGTTAGTTTGAGGGCAAACCCAAGACTTCAGTTGATAATCACTCACATCTTCCTCAAAACAAGTTAAGCCACCATCATTATAAACAGGATAGTAAAAATTATTATGACCTAACTGGGTTATAAAACATGGAGTACCTTTCTTAATCATTTTCATATATCCTCTAATCTATAAAAAAATCTTTATCGTCTTTTGATATTTCTATCACTTCTTTCTCAAAATAGTAATCTTCTATTATCTTTCTTATTGTGGTTGCTGATGGATGTGTGGTTGTTCCGAGCTTTCTTACTTCATTTCTAATATATTCTTCCGAAACTATATACATAATACCTTTATAAGAGTCAGTTATCCCCGGAGACATCGAACATTGTCCGACACCAGCATCGCCTTTTTTTACGCTGCGACCGTCGTCGTCTATAAAATCTTCCGTGATTATGTATAAAAACCAGCTCATATTAATAACTATGTTTCGTTAGAAGGAAAAACCCCATAATAAAAAAAGTGGATTAATAAAACGGTAGCTATCATTGACCACCAGCTAACAAAAAAACTTCTTCTAATTACTTTGAGAGTTATTCTTTTTAACATTACTTCTCCCAGTTGGATCACCTATGTTCCACAGCATTTTTATTCCCAACTCCTCGCACACAACTTTTTCCGGAGTATTATTTTGATTTCTAGATCCTCCGTTGGCGAAATAAGTTGGCTTATATTCCATCAAGGCAGCACAGACTGTACCGTCTTCGTCGTGAACCGGAACAACATCCAGTACGCCTTTGATGGCCATGAGAAATTCTTTTCTTTCCTTAAAACCTATTGAGTTAAAACCTTTTTGCCTGAAGATCCAATCATCTGAATTCATTGCGACAATAACATCGCCATATTTAGCGGCCTCTCTAATAAGCCTAATATGTCCAACATGAATTGGATCAAAGCCGCCTGATATCATAACTGTATCACTCATTTATCTTTTCCTCTAAACATTCTTGAATCTGTAAAACTCTTGCAGCTGTCGGAGTGCCATAGCTGATAGAAAATACTGCATATGTCATAAATGTTGCGATTACGGATCCGAATATGACTCCAAGTCCGAAAAATAAATAGTTCTTAATTAATTTTTTAAATAATCTCATCGACCAAGCCATATTTGAGGCAGGTTTCTGCATCCCACCACAGATCATGCTTTAATAATTTATTTAATTCTTTCTTTGGAATCTTTGTGTGTTCTTCATAAATATCAATAATCATTTTCATCAATCGATCATTGTTTTCCATCGTATCTTTTTGCTCTTGATATTTGCCCCACATTCCAGAGGACAGTTGATGAATCAACATATAGGCATGCTTGTTAATCTGGCGGTGTTTTGCTGTAACACTCATAATAGTAGCAGCAGAAGCTGCACATCCATCAATGATCGATGTCACTGGGACTTCTGAATTTAAAATATAATCTACTGATGAGAACCCAGCGAAAACAGAGCCTCCGTAGGAGTTAATGTGCAAATAGATTCGACCGGGGTCAACCTGAAGATTTCTAGCCCTATCTAAAAGATCTCCAGATAAATCTTTCAGCTTCATGTTTAAGCTTAAGTTCTTTCCTCTTGAGACTTCACAGTAAAAATAAATTCTATTACTCTTAGCTTCAATTCGATTGTTATCTTCTGGCTTTGCATTTTGAAATTCAGATCCAGCAACATGATGAGGTAAGTGAGACCAGTACATATCTTTCATTTTTTTATTTTTCCTTTTTGGTAAGTGGCACGTCCATCAGGATTCGAACCTGAGACCCTCGGCTTAGAAGGCCGATGCTCTATCCAGCTGAGCTATGGACGCTTAATTTTGGTGGACCCTGTAGGATTTGAACCTACGACCCTCCGGGTATGAGCCGGGTGCTCTGACCAACTGAGCTAAGGGTCCGAAACATATTATTATTATAACCGCTTAATATCTATTTGTCAAGCACTTTTTCATAGTAAGTACCAAACATACGGTCTATAAATGGCATTGTTCCGGAAAAATTATGTCTTGCAGACTTTCTGTGGTGTAAGAAATGATGTCTGGAACACCACCCTGTTTGATCATCGTTGTGCATTCTGTAGTGCAGCCATTCGTAGTAAAATACATAAAGTAAATATCCAGAAGCAAACGGCACTGATATCAAAGATATCATCAAAAATGTTAGAAAAAATAAAGCTTTCGACCATGTTGGTAACCTCAAATGATTATTTCTCTTCTCGTTGTAATCATTTCTGTGATGTATCATATGCATTTTTCTTATATGTTTTAATAATGGCCATTTACCCAATTTTCCGTGACCAACAAATCTGTGGTTTAAATAGAACATTAATGAAGTGAAGAAAAATCCCACAACGAGAATAGATATAAATAGCATTGAAACTCCGTTTTTCAATAATAACTATTTTATAATTTCTCTTTTTTTAAAAAATTTCTCAATCTTATTACACCATCTTCAATTTCAACGTAAGTGGTGTGAGAAACCCAATCTCCAGTATTGACATAAGTTTTTATTTCTTCGTCTTCATCGATCCAAATTAAGACCTCTGGGACATGAGTGTGACCTACAATTAGGACATCTACATCATTATTGAGTTCCATTATATCCCATAGTCTTTTAATTTTTCTTTTATTAAATTTTAATTCTGCATACCATTTTGCCAGATTCCAACCAAAAATTAATTCTAATGCATCTTGGAATGCAGAAATTATTTTCATAAGCATTCTGTGGTGTACAATACCTTTTTCATATTTATCGCCGTGCTCAACTCTAAATTTTCTCCCGCCCTCTTCAAAGCAGTACTCATCCATAAATTTCACATTTTTAAACTGCTCTCCTATAAAACCAGAGAGTGATATGTCGTGATTTCCTATAATATAAATTATTTCTTTTGTGAGATCAATGTTTCTGACAATCTCCATCACTATTGGAGCAAATGTTGGAACTTTTAAAAATTCTATAATGTCTCCATTTAGAATTAATTGATCATATTTTTTATTTTTTAATAAGGATAGCAGATCATCTTTTCTACAAAATCGGGATCCGATATGTGTATCTGAGACAATTAATCTTTTCACCCTTACTCCTCTTGAGGTTCAACCCTGTATCTAACAATTGTTCTTAGACCTTCAAAGGTATGAGAAATTTCTTTTCTTAAAAACTTTGCTGTCTCGTGATCTTCAACACTCATTTCTAAATGTCTTCCACCGTCGTCACTTTTAATTAAAATTTCTAATTCAGATGAAATATCGACCAGTGGACCAATAGTAGCGTATGCAAATGCAATAATCTCTTCAATTTGTTTTTCTGTCATTTTTGATTTCTTCTTTATAAATGTTAAAATAAAAAGAAAAGTACTGGTTAACTTAGATTGCCAGCTTCTCAGCCTCTCTGCTTTTTTGGGAACATGCGATAGTCGCTATATAGGCTTAATAAAATCGCACAATAGAATAAAATCACCCCCTTCTAATTCCCGTGGTTCGTTAGAGACAATGAACCATTGATGTTTATAGCATAACACTTTCCTCATAGAACTATATTATAATTATAACCTTATTTATCTTCTTCGTCAATAAAATAATCATCTGGGTTAAATTTTTTCTTTAAATCATGCAAATTAGACTCCTTAAGGCCCAACATTCTCATAGCTTCAGCTTGAGTTCTGGTAGCAGATAGTGCGTATTTGAATACTGCATCTTGTACCACATTAATCAAATTACTCCATAATGGAACACCATACATTCGTTTAGAAAAAGATCTGGAGGACAGTTCTAGCTTTAGTGCTATGACTTCCTCCAGTGTTAGGTTATTCAGCATTATTTCAAACTCGTCATTAGATTTCCGTTCTTTTCTAAGTTTATTTATAATACTATAATTTTTATTTTTACCATTATAATTTTTTTTTCTTTTCCAATTAGACATAATGGATATTATAATTTATTATAAGTTAGAGTGTTAGTAATATAGAATATTAATAATATATTAAGAGTGAATAGAGTGTCTTGTGTGTTTAGAAAGAATAGTATGAATAGAGTGTTAAGAGTGATTATATACTTTAGAGTGAATAGTATGATTAGTATGTTTAGAGTGAGTAGTAAGAATAGAATGATGTGTGTGATTAGTGTGATTAAGAATATAATAACGGTTTTTGGAAACCTTGTCAAGTCTTTTTTTTGAACTTTTTTTTTAATCAAGGAACGCATCTAATGCTAAATCTGCATTATCATCGTTGTCTTCGTTACCCAATTCTTCTCCTGTGGGGATTTCTTCTACTTCAACTTCTTCTTCGGAGTCAATATCAACATTAACATCTGGACCATCACTGAAGAATTCATCTTCATATCTTTCGGCCCATAGGATCATATTTTTCTTAAAATAAATTTTAAATAAATCTCTTTCTGACAATTGACCTGCCTGATAATCTTCATCTCCAATTTGAACAGCTTTCTTGATCGGAGCATCTTTAGGAACGTTAAGATAATATCTTCTAAGTACTGGACCTATTCTTTTATAAGCTTCTCTACTAAACCTACGAATTCCAGAAGACTCTTCATCATCTTCAATGATTTCTCCATCTTCACCAATTGAATATATTTCTTCTTCTAATTCAACTTCTTCTTCATCAGGCTGAAATGTTAAATCACCACCAGATCCTTCAAGATCTTCAATTGATACTTTTACCATTTCATCTTTTTCTTCTTCAGCTTCTTCCTCTTCTTCATCAGCAACAAAACCTTTGTCAACAAAGTCTTGACCTAATGGAGTGGGTTGTCTATCAGCATCGATAGTTTTAAAATCTTCATCAGCAAAGTCCAGAACGTATTCAACGAAAACTTCTCTGTCTTCATGACTTGAAGTTAAATCAGTATATGCATCTTTAAAAGCAGGGTTTGAGTCTGGTTTCGCAGGATCACCTACAGCTTCTTTAATAAAGTGAGCTAATTGATTCAAAGAAGTATACTCATATTTTACAGTGGTTCCTTCAGATATTAAAGATCTTACAATAGATCTAATCATATCTTCTTCTTTTCTTTTTCTTTCTTGAACAATTCTAATTGCTCTACGGATATTTTCTCTCAAAAGTTGTTCCGCAATTAATTCATCTCTATTGATCATTGAATAATTTCTCCAGATTTATAAACTAATTAGTTGTTTATTTCTTCTTTTTGCTATTATAAATATTGATGCCCTTTACTTTAGGCATTGGGCTGTTAAAATATCTTGGCTTCATACCAAGAGGTAGAGAGTATCCTCCTACAGAGCCACCAGCCATTGAAGATATTTCTTCGATTTCATCAAAATTATCATCAGCATTGTCTGCAATATAATCATCTTGAAGAGCTGGCTCTCGATAATCTCCACAGAGACAAGGTTGATTTTTCTGTCCTAAGTCACATTTTGGACACTTCTTGGGACCGGAGGTTGTTCCGCTTCTTCCGACATCAACTCTCATTTCTTTTTTTAAACCTTTTGAGCCACACATCTCCTCCGCCTCTGCTTTGGAAAGTTCTCTAGGATCATTCACTTGAGAGCAGGCCCATTTTCTTTGTTTTTCAGAATACACTTCTTCTATAATTGATAAAATTGTTTCTGACAGGCTCGTGACGGCCTCGTTAATTTTACCCCTTAACATCTCATAGATATCTTTATCAAACCACCCCATAGCCTCTTTAAAGCTCTCTGGAGTTAGGTTTCTCATTGCATCTCGGAGAGTAGATCCACTCATCTCTTCACCATTCGGAAGTTTGATAGAGACATGCGGTGCAACCGCAATATATGCGTGACTTTCGAAAGGCTCTAGAGATCTTTCATTTTTAGCATATGATTTAAAATATGTGGGTGTTCCGTCTTTCTTTTTTCCGTCCAAATTAGAAAATCTAGGACTTTCTTCCATATCTTTTTTTCCAACAGCGTAGACGACAACATCTGATTCTGGATCAAAGACTCCTTCCAATTCTCCCACTCTATAAGGAGATCTGGATTGAATTATTTGTGACTCTGGAATTCCGTGCTTAATCATAATGTCTCTCTTCTCTTCGAAGTTTAACGGAGACTTTGGGGGAGCCACTTTATTAGAGGTTACAATATAAACATTTTCGGATCCGTGCTCTTTTTGCAATGCTTTGAAGACTTCGGCGTGATGCCTTCCCATAGGCTGAAATCTGCCCGCATATAAAATAATTTTTCTTTTCGCTTCTGGATCCATTGCTTCATTTAATTTCTCAAAGGCTGGAATACCCTTCCTGCCATACTTGAAGAGACCTAGAATTTGGTTTACGGGTGCAAAATTTCCTGTAAACTTATAAGACCAGCCATCGTGATCGAAAACAAATCCTTCTGCAGCAGTTGATATATTTTCAATGCTTTTTAATTTGTTCATCTGCTTTTGGAGAATTTCTAAAGCACCTTCGTGTCCAGATTTCTCGATAACTTTGATGGCATTCGATACTTCTTTTCTTATCCTTTCAGTTTCTTTCTTATTATCAAGGATAAATAAACTTTCAAGCCCTTTAAGCATCTCCACCGTGAAGTCGTGTATGGTGTTTTCGATTGGCTCGATAGCATTTTTTAAAATCTGATCTGCATTTTTGATGATATAAATGGCACTGTTTTTATCTTTTGGAGAAGCTCCTTTAACGATCTTACGAGGATCTAACTCTCTTGGCATCCTATCATATCCATAGGCACCACGATATGAAGGGTTTGAAAGAAGAATCCTTTTCAATAAGAGTTTTTCCGTATCTTCATCAATATCCATACCCATTTCACGAATCATTGATAAAATTCTGGCCATAATATATTCGATAACCATTTGACTGTCAGATATTCCTTCGGAAGATATCTCTTCTTCTAATTCTGACAAAGCTTTACTCAATGCTTCTTTATTTTCAAGTGCTTTTAATTTAAAAACAGCATCCATTTCAATTTTGAATCTATTGTCTGCTAAATCTTGCTGGACCTTTTCGAGTTCATCTGCAAGTGTGTTGGCATGTTTCGAAACATCTTTTGGCCCAGTAATTACCTCACCGGTATCCGGGTCTACAATCTCTACCTCAACCGCAGATCCTGTCTCTTTATCAAATTCTGCACCTCCGCCCCTGTGAATAGAGACAAGTTTTGAATCATAATTAATAACATTAGCTGTTTCTGGATTGATAATCTCTGCGTTGTAATAAATATTGGTATCTGGTCCGAAAATTTCTTCTTGCTTTGCTCTTGGCATCTGCTTGATGACACTTTCGAAGTCTTTAAGTGCTTGCTTGAAAGATTTTTGCAAGGACTTATTGAATGCAAATTTTGAGGCAAGCTCCGTCGCATTCATTCCTCCCGACTTGATATTTGTTTTATTTCTTGCTGCTTTTGCACCAGATTCTGCAAACTCAAGCTCCTGACTTGGAACAGAGAAAGAGATGTACAAATTTTGTCCATCTGTCTTCTCTGTGCCCTCTAAACTACCTTCAGCAGCACTTTGCATAATGCTTTTGATCTGATTGAAGGTAAGGCGAGGATTGTCATAAAGATGACTCATATGTCCTGCAAGACCACCCATTTTATTCTTCCTTGTTCTCTTCTAGGAGATTTAATTTTTCATTCAAGGAAGCATTTTCTTCCATAATAACTCGATTTTGCTCCTCTAATTTTCTGTAGCCCCTTCTCAAATGTGAGAGGTTTTCGAGAGCAATCTCGATTCTTTGTCTTTCTTTTATGGTTCTAGGCTTTAGACTTTCCAGTGCTTCTTTTATTGTACGAGCACGAGAAAGAATGGAGACATTTTGTTTCCATTCTCCCATTAAAAATTTTCTTGTTAAATCGTTAAAGCTCATTTATTTAGATGCCTTTTTGGTTCTAGATTTAGATTTCTTTGCTGAAGGCTTGGAAGCTTCAGGTGCCGCCAGATCGTGAGAGTGGACAGTTTCTTCTTCTTTTTTAGCAGCCGCAGCTCTCGCCGCTGCCTCTGAAGCCGCCTTTGCTTTAGCAGCTGCCGCTGCTTTGATTTTAGCATCTGCCTCAGCTTTTGCTTTAGCCTCTGCCGCAGCCGCACGAGATTTCTCTTCAGCAAGTGATCTCATTGCATCTTGATGTGCCTTGAACTCGGCCTCTCTTTGTTGCATCATTGCTAAACGTCTTTTTTTATTACGCATTTTAAAAAACTCCTTTTTAAAAATATTATATTATAAATAGTTCGTTTTTTAACTTGAACCCGTAAATTCTGTATTAGTCCTTAGACGCAAGCTTTGCCTACCCTTTGTTCCCAATTTGAACGGGACTTGTTCAGTTGTTCTCGATCTCTGTACAGAGAGATTTTGTATTCTATATGTATTTAAAACATATCCTGTGCTGCTTGCCTCAACGAGATTTACAGTTGGATTTGAACCGGTTATAATAGACCCACCGGATGGAGAAATAACCGCATCAACATCCCCATCTGCACTCTGTCCATTGTTGTATTGGTAGAAATTTAGATTTATTGTATAAGTCCCTTCTACATCCGGAGTAAAGGTAAATTCGTCATCTAAATTCGTTCCCGGTGCCGAACCAGAAGCAGCAGATCCGAATTGAAGAAAATATAAATCATATATTTCGTCTGAACTAAGAGTTCTATCCCAAATTGCAAATTCATCTAATATACCTTGCCAGTATCGTCCTGATGCTTGATTTCCACCAAGCCACATTGGAATAGTCGCCGCAGAAAATGCTACAGGAAATCCAGTATCTGTCACCACTAAAGATCCATCCTTAAAAATTCTTACGGTAGATCCATTTCGTGTAATTGCTAGATGAGTCCATACCCCCGGTGTTAAAGTCGTGCTCGTCCCAAATGTCCAACTTCCGTCACCAGCTACAATTCGATACGAATGACCTCCAGATGAATCATTTTCAAGACAAAAGCCTCTTTGCGACGATTGGTTGCCAAAAATATTCACAAAACCACTTTGAGAGGCACCCTCTTGTATCCAAAAGGCTAAAGAAAAATCTTCTGTTGTATACGCAAAAGCACTGCCTACATCAATATTATTATTTATGCCATCAAAAGAATAAGCCTCCGCACCGACCTTTCCTGCTACAAGAGATGCACCGCTAACAGTACCATTATTTCCTACCCCGCTGCTATCATCTGCATTTCCTTCGAAGTGCCAAAGCCCCTGATTATCGGTCATATTAAAATAAGTATTTACTCCATTGTCTGGAAATGGTATACTCTGATTAGCATAAGAGCTTCCGCCCGGAACTGAAACCCAAGACCACTCGTGAGCATAATCTGCAACTGGGAATCCTTGAGTGGATGCATCAAATGTAGCTGGAGATCCTACAATACCTGTAATATCAGATACATTAAATACAAAATTACTATCATGAAGAACGGTTCCTAACATATTTTGAACAGAAACTGCATGCAATGCGGGAGGGGTATTGTGAACGACGGTACTAAAAGAGCCTAAAACTGAAACTGCATCTAAAGTAGGAGGAGTATCGTGAACGACTGTCCCGAACGAACTTAAAACAGATACTGCCTTATCTGGTGCATTATGAACTACTGTTCCGATTGAATTTAATACTGATACCGAAGCCATTTATTTAGATCACTTCATATTTATAAAAAATGTTACTAGCTGATGTCCATGCTCCACCGGAAGGCTGTGCTACATTGGTAGCATAGGTGTAAGTTGCATTAACTGAGGGAGTTATAGTATTTCCTGCTGTATAGGCCGCATTGTTGTCGCTTAATTCGGCCCTACCTGTTGCACCGGAACCCGTGGCCCAAGTGTGAACAGTGACAGCAGCGACGGTTGTTGGTGCAGTTCCCAGCTGAGTTGCTAGATTCGTTGTTGACACTACCACATCATTACCTCCGGCTGTGGGGTCGTTATTAACATACGAAGCAGCATTAAAGGGGCTTTCTAAAGCAGAGTGGTTATCTGCAGCTGTTGAAGTCCATACCCCTGTGGTTCCAGTATCGCTCATAGGATCTACTCTGGTTACAAAGTAAGGAGCTTCTCCAGAATCAGCAGTATCATCGTAAGCAATGATTTGAGCAAAATAGGTATGCTGGCCATTTGTAGTACCTCCGCAAAAAAGACCCCCGGTTGTTTCTGCAGTTTGTGCATCTGTCTGCAAAGAGGTGACGGCTACCCCGTCTACATAGACTCTTCCTGACCAAGTGCCGGTACTCATATCATATTGTAATCCAATATAATTCCAGCGATTTGGTAGTAAAGTAAAATTTTCTTTAAAATTATTGTCTACATACAAACTATATGTATTGGTCCCTATATTGGTGGATCTAATATATATTCCACGATTTGTTCCGCCGCCTAAGACAGAAAGAATAGTATTGGAGTTTGTTCCCGCTCCTGCATTGAGGTCAATGTAAACTGCGGCAGACAACCAGCCTTGAGCTGACCAAGCTTCTGTTGGCACCCTAAAAAGATTACTGAGAAAGGGGTCATCCATAGCCATACTTCTTCTAACTGGACTTCCTACATAAGAGTAAGTTTGGGTCGTTGAGACAGCACCAGCCGCTAGTGACTGAAAATCCCATGTCATTTCTTCTAACACTGTTGGTGTTTCTGTACCGAAAGCCCAACTCCATTTTATAGCCATTTTATTCTTCCTCCACAGTAAAATCAATTTGTGCATCATCGGCAAGAGTGTTGCCGTTTTGGTACTCTGATTGTATTTGTGCTTTACTAACTTGCTGCCACTCACCAACAATAGTTCCTAAGTCTACTAAACTTCCTTCGATATATACTTGATTTGTCTCTTGAAGCATACTAACAACACATCTGCCGTTGCTTGTGTCTACTCTTAAGCACATTATATCATCATCATAAACCGGCTTGATACCGCCTAGTGGTGCAGCAGGATTAGTTGCTCCGGGAGAACAAGCACTTGACTCAATATAATCTCCATTCACGTCCTGTTCTCCAATATTATGATCTTCTATTAAAATTGGTGTATAAAAATATTGTCTTGCTGGCATTTTACTTTAGTCTCCTCATAAGTTCGTAGTATAATCTTTCTTTTCTTTCAAGCAGTGGGTTGCTTTGTTTATAGCCGTCTTCCCAATCTCGAAAGCACATATTTCCCCTTAAATAGGCATCTTCTTCCATTTTTCTCAAATGTTCATCATTTTGTGCGTAACCTTCACCCATTCCGTGATTTACATCGAACTGGCCATCACAATTCTGTGCATGATGTACCAGCTCGTGTGAAAGTGATCTCATAATATCTTTGGGGTGCCTGTTATCTGTGAATACTGTAACAGCCATTCTAGCTGGCTCATAATAAGCTGTTTTGCCAAGAGCGAGCTTTCCGTTCTCTATATCAGATTCAAAAATAACTTGCGGATCTTTTTCAAAGTTCAATCTTTTCTTCGCAAAAGGATAGAAATCCTCAAGCATTGTTTTGATTTCAGATATATCGTAATTTGAGTTGTTGGTTACTTTCATTTGATATTGAACCTTTCTATTAGAATATCGTATCTTTGTTCGTTTAAATTTAAGTTTTCCCTCATAAAATCATATCCAGCGCCGCCTTCTTCTGGTGTTTTTCTTTTTGGGTTTGCAGCATTTTTGGACGCATTCCGAGCATCTCTAGGGCCTTCGCTCTCACCGGACTGAGGTTTTCTGTTATTTTGCCTAGATAAAATTCCAGCTTTGGTTAATTTAGATTGAGTTTTTCGGCTAATTTGTAACTTATTTACCCGGAAAAAATCTAAAATAGATTTCAAAGCTGCTTTCTGAATTTCTTTATCGGGTATAGATTGGAGAACTTTTATAGTGTTTGTCAATAGAGGAGTTTTTTCTCTGACCTCATTTACTTTCATTCTCAAATCTTTCATATCTGATTTTAGAGCATTGATGATTTTAGTAGCATACGCTTTGGCATTAGTCTTTTTAATCATTGCTTCAAGACTCTCTAGAGACATTGGCTGCTGCTCTTTTGTTCTTGTAGTCTGTCCTTCTTCCTCCGAGGCACCAGCTTTAGCTGGTGCTTCCATCGATTTACATTTTTTAGGATCAAAATTTACAACTTTATCTATTAGGGCTTGTAACTTTTGAGTATTGGAGGAATCTAAATCGTAATTTCCATTATGTATCTGATTTAGAACAGAGGCAACCGCCACAAAAACTTCTCTATCTGGGGCTGACGATTGTAAATCTTTAAGAAAATCCGTTGGGTTTTTAAACATTTTTTCTTCTTTAGCTAATTTTATGACATTCACATATTCACAAACAATATTCGTCTTAACCTTATTCAGCAAATTTACCATAAGTGTCTTATATCTGGATGGTGTCGCTATGGTATATTTCCATTTAGAGTCATCGTTGTAATAGAGAGAGACATAATAATAACCAAAAATCCTAGCAAAGTTCTCTGGACTTATTTTTAATTCTGATTCAAGAGAGTCTATCTCTTGCTTTACTTTTTCCAAATAAGGTAAAAGATCTTGAGCATAGTCCACTAACTCTGAATTATTATCCGTTTCGGCTTCTTGCTCTGCTTCCGCCTCTTCTTCCGCCTCTTCTTCCGCCTCTTCTTCAAACAAAGAAGAGGCACCAGTAGATAAAGATTCTTTTAATATTTTTTTAAATTGTTTATTGTCCATATTGGGAATGATCCTTTGCAAACTATAATTAGTTTGAAACTTTCGAAATAATGGTCAAATTTCCCAATAAGACTGTTTCTGTTTTGTCGTCGCCCATTATGTATACATTGGCATGAGGAAATCTCCTTTCAGAAAGGGCGACATTATATATGTCCAAAATGATTCCAGTTTTCATTCTTATCATATCTTCAGCACAAAATTTAACAAGATCTCCAACAGAATATCTGTTTATTAAATCTTCTCCAATTATCGGCAACTCGTCGGTTCTGTAGCTCATTTTGAATGTTTGTCAGCAATAGAATTTGATGCCCACGCTTCTGGTTTAATTTTACATCTAAACCCAGCTCCTTTGGCATAACCCATCAACATCTCTGCAAATTTTCCCGTAGGTTGATCTTTCTTGGAATTAGCATCAATATGTATTTCTATATCAGCAGAAGGATTATGTTCCAAGATTTCGTACCCTATTTGTATGGACAGTTCCACTTCTCTAAGTAGTCTCAATACCATAGTTGGATATTGTTTTCTGTTATTTTTTTCTCTTTTGAAAAAATAATATCCCCCATACTGCTCGTCTGCACCGTGCATGCAAATAACAGTAGAGTGAACACATAAATCTCGTGTTATTTGGCTATCACAGCCAATAAAGATCGTACCATTGTTGCGAGAATGATTATTGACCTTTTCTAGAATTTGTTGAAGAGTAACACTTTCACCAGATCCTGAAAACCACATTACTATTCCTCGTATCTGCTGGTGGGATAAATTGGTCCCTTTTCGCTTGGCTTAATCCCCGGTCCCTTCAACGCAATCAGTGAAGCCTTAACATATTCCACAGCCTGCATCGCCCTTTCTAGAGCATCGTCTATGAGGTAATCAATATCAGCATCATTGATAATATCATTTTCATACTCACCCTTAGCTTTCTCTGTAATTTGATCGAGAAAGTTTTTGGCTCCAGAAACAAAACTTTGATATCTCTGAAGAGTCTCTTTTCTTGCTTTTATCAAATTATCGGCATCTGAAGGAAAATACTCTTCTAGAGTTTCCTTATTCGCATTGCGAACAATATTTAAAATGTCTTCTTTTGTTAAGTCTTTCATATCAATAAATAGTTGTATTTTCTACTACAATTCAGTATTTTTTGATAATAATGTTATGTCGTGCTGTGAGACAAGCAAATTTTTTTCTTGACTGATGATATAAATCTCACATATATCCCAGTTACCAGAATGTGGATACCCCATAAATACAGAAATTTGCGAATCTGCTTTATAATCGACTGTGGACATGTTTCCAGAGTCATCATAACAAGCAAATCCTTCTTTCGGGTTATACATAATCAGATCTCCCCTATCGAACCATTTTTCATAAAACATCATCCAACAACCTCAAAGTTGTCCAAATAATACCATTCAGACTTAAACTCTCCCCACTCATCGATCACATAATTGTTATTATTTTCAGCAAAACCAAAAGAGTATTGAGGATTCAAATTCCAATCGAGGGCCATTCTCCTCATAGCACTTGGAGGCTTTACTGAAGGTTCTCTTATCCAATAAATTTTTACCATGGGGCAATCTATAAACTTTGATTTGTCGCTCCAAGACTTCCTTATACTATAACCATTCCTATAGTCAAGTACAATTGCTTCATATTCCACCGTGGAATAGAGAGTAATCTTGTCTATATACTTAACTATCTTTCCCTTCATTTGTCTACATCTATCTCGATGGCACATATTAAAGCCTTGGCAAAACACAATACCAGAACACACCCGCCAACAATGCTCGTTGTTTCATCGTTATTTTTATTGGCTACCATAATCGTGAAAACATTTACACAGGCCAGTAAAAACCAAAACCAAAATTCACTTTTTTTGTTTTTAAACATTTTTTCTCCTCAAATGGCTTATAAGAATATTATAAATGCAAATAAGCAGTTAGTCAAGTTATTTTTGAAAAAGCCTTGTAGTGGCAATTACGGTGCCCCTGTATCGGGTTCTATGTTGTTCTTGATTGTCTCTTCTATTCTACCGGGATAAAATCCCGTAAGACTCTCAACAAACATCATATTTTGATCAATAATGTGAAATTGAGGCCACGCTGAAAGAGGCCATCCAATATTGGGGTCTGCAGATAATATCTTTCTGCTTCCGCCAAGAACTGGTGCACTTTCTATTCCAAAAGATTTTGCCCATCGTTTCAAATCCGATCTTGACGGAGAATCATAATTCATGTTCTCAATCAAAATTGTGACATATATGATTTTATCACCATATTTTTTCTGAAGTTCTTCGACTTCTAGTGCTGCTAACTGACAAGGGCCACACCACATAGCACTAAAATCTAAAATTATGATTTTCCCGTGATGATCATAGAGATTAAATTCTTCACCGTTTTGATCAATTAATTTAAAATCACAAGGGTGGTCTCCGATTTGTTGAGAGCAATCATCCCAATCAACGATTGGCCCTGCCTCACTCCTACACCCGGCAATAGAGTTAGCAAGCAAGAACATAAGGGTGATTATGATCGCTATCCTCAGTATTAATTTCCAATCCATCAGAAACCCTCCTATAAGTAAATATGAAAGGAATCTTCAAAATTAAATTATTTTCTTGACAACAACATCTGAATCGGTTATAATATTTGAATGATTAAATTAGATCCAAAAATTAAGTTTCCAATGGTTGTTATTGGAATTTTGTCCGTCGTATTTGTGTTTTATACAGTTTATAATACCACTAAAGCAGCTATAGATAATCTATCCACCGGTTTAGATAACTGCATTTGTGACTGTGATTGTTAGAATTTATTGTCTTTTGTGCTATTCATTAAATCTCTTACGTTCTCTGCACAGAAGCCTTGAGCCTCTCTCTCGATAAATTCGTAAATAACACCAGTTAACTTCATTGGCTTGGTGAAAACTTGCGTTAATCCGGGACATTTTAATGGCTTTTCCGATGCAAACTCTGCAAAACCTTTGTTTATCCACTCATCCATAGTTCCTTGCACAGACCTAACTTGATATGCAATGTGGTGAATACCGCCAATACCACCCTTGTTTTGAACCCACTGGTCAACTATGGACCCCGGAGAGCCACTTGAGACAAATATTTCTGGTGCCAGATGATGCTCAATTGTATTAAAAAGCGAACCAACGTCCGTTGTTTTCCAAGATATATCTTGAGAAGTCTTTTCCGGTGGCTCTAACACGAGGCATTTGGCCCAAGTTCCATCTTCGAACTGTATATCAAACCCTTCTTGCAAATTATCAGGTTTTTTGTATCCGAGAAAATCCATAAGGAATCTTGCAGTCTCTTCTTTGTCCTTAACTCTATAAGCTATGTGATCTATTCTCACAACATTGTCCTATAAAAAAATGGTGGAGGTGACAGGGATCGAACCTGCGACCTTCAGAATGCAAATCTGACGCTCTCCCAGTTGAGCTACACCCCCATTGATTTTAAGTAGTTTTTTGTTTATCTAAAACTTCCAATTCTTAAAATGATTTTTAATTGCTTCCATTTCTTTATCTTCACGAATCAGATCATTGGTTACCATATCAACTAATTCATCTGTGAGTGCTTCATCTTCGGCTCTTTGGGAAGCCGCATCTGTTGCATCACCATCTTTTTTTCTAAGTACAAGATCCATTCTTTTAACAGGATCCTCATCACCAGTCAGCCCTGATTCTTTAATAAATTTTTGAATAAATTCAACAGAACTCTTGCTTGACTTTAATAATTCAACTATTTTATTGATTGCATTAACGTCCTCTTCACCTCTATCTTTGCCGATAGTATAATTTCTATCATCCAAGTCATGCTGAAAACCTTTTGTTGAAAGTGTTTGATTATAATAATCAACACCAAGTGGCATTTCGTCATCAAATCTCATGGAACTTAGCCTAACAGATGGCCCCTTTACTAGCCCCATATAATATGCTGGAAGCGAGTTATTGGTTAAGGTTTCAATAAATCCACTTGAAGTACTATTAATAAGTATTGTGACAGCACTCTTGGCTCTACGTGCATGAACTCTTTCTCTGTCTTGTTCACTCCAAGATGCCTCAATTTCTGGGTTAGCATCTGGTCTTAAGTCTGTTGCTTGGATCATATTATAAATCAAAATCTTTTTAAGATTGTTTTGATAAGAGTTATAACTTAGAATAAGATCACCTTTTTTAATTTCTTTTGCAAATTTAATATTTGCTACAGACTCTGGCTCACCTTTTAAATTATTTAAAAACCCTACAAGATCTTTGACGTACTCTTTTTGCTTAAATGTGGGATCAGCCGCAGCCTTTACAATGAAAGCATAATATTTTAGAGCTTTCGTCATAGACTCTAGAGTAGCATCTTCTTTTCCGGGATATCTGAATTCAATATAATTCAAGTTTGCTGTGTAATTAACATTAAAGCCAATTGATTTTGATCCCATTCTTCGGGCTTGTTGGGCAACTTGATTTGATAAGATACTACTAAGTTCATCAAATTCACGAGAAATATATTTTTTCATAAGACTCTTCTTTGTCAAGACATCATCGTGAGCACTGTCATCAGGAAGTTGTTCAGCAAACTTTTCAATATTGTGCAAGGCTGGCTTCTTTAAATCATTCGTCCAGCCGGATCTTTCTCTGCTAGGAAAACCAACACCTTTTGTTGCATAGGTGTGATTGAGAAACATGAGAGCTTTAAAAAGATTATAACTTTCAGCTAATTCTCCATCTTGAGAATAACCTATGTTAGTATGAAGTCCAGTTTTATCTGTCATTCTAAGAACTGATTGATTATCATATTCTCTAAAGAAATCAGTCAAGTACTCAATAGCAGCATCTAATCCAAGCATATAAGGAGGATTATCTTGTGAAAACTCAATACCACAAGATAGAGAACCATCTTCTTCAAACTTTAAAGTATTATGGTATTTACTCATAAAGTTGGGGAAATTGTCTTCCATAGCTCTTCCAAGGTCATAGACATCACAGCCATAGCCACTTCCACCACCACTATAATTATCTCTCCACTCTTCGAAATCAAACCATTGGTATTCTTCATACCCCATGTCTTCGAGATACTGGATGGGATCATCTGTGAACTCTTCGTATTTACTTTGAACAGCTTCATCGGCTTTCTCTTCGACTTCATTACGATATCTAGCCATTATCTTTTGGGACCAATACTTTATGTTGCTAGAGCTTATTTCATCTACGATTGTTTGGATCTCGTGATAGCCGTATCTGCCTTTTATGTCGTCGATATCACTATCCAATGCTTCGTGGGCTTGTTCGGCAAACCATTGTTGGTTTTGAGAAGAAAACGTATTTACAAACTTTTCCATATCAACTGGCTTCTTGGATGCTGGAAAGATGTTACCGGGACCGCCTCTTCCTGACAATGATCTCAAATTGATAAGGTAATAATCAATAATTTTGAGCATAGCGGCTCTTGATGCTCCAATTTTTTCAAGTGGTTCTGGAAAAGATTTTCCGCCTTCAACTTCAAAGCCCATTGTCATCTGGTCATCTGACCAGCCCAATAGTTCTTGTAATTCAGCTATTCTTGTTGAATCTCCATAAACCATTTTTAAGAAAGGCATAGGCTCATTTAGAACTTTATCAATTGCTTCATCAAAAACATCTTCTGCCTCCGATTCTCCCTGATAGGCCAAGGCTATATAAATTATTTCAAGCTGTGAAGGGTTTGTGGAAGTGTTATCATAATACCATTCAATCATTTCAGCACCGTCATCAGGCTCTTCCATTCCAAACTGTTCCGGTGTTGAATTATCATAAACATCTGATCGGAAATGTTCTTCTGCATCATAGCCAAGGTAGTTTTCTGCTGCTTCACGGCGAGCTTCCTGCTCGGCTTCGTACATGTCGTCTTCGTCGTAACCTTCTGATTCTAGTTCAATTTCAAAGGCAACTGTGAAGTTTTCTTCGTCAGCCATCACAGCTTCTTCATCTTTTCTGTTAAATTCGTTGAGAACTTCTTGATTCTCTTCTAGGTATTGAGACCATTTTTTCATTTTGGGGATCCCTTTATAAATGTTATCACAATAATTAGTTTATTAAAATTATAACTTTTTATTTTTTAACAATGTGTTTCTCGACAAGGCTCTCTATTAGCCTTGCATAGCCTTCAATATTTTTTGAATTATCCGGATGAAAGTCATAAACTCTCTTTCTGTCTCTTTCTTTTAAATATTCATAGTTGTTTTTGTGGGTCTTAATGGCCATCTCTAACTGCTTTGCACCATCTTTAGCATTGAATCCTTCATAATAATATCCGTGATCTCTAAAATGGTCACTGTTATGTATGAAAGGAATTCCTAAATACATCGCTTCTAATTGCAAATAATTGAGAGCATTATAGAATTGATGTGATACTATTGCTCCAGCATGCCTTTGTTTAATGATATAAGGAAGTTTGTATCTGTGTTCAAAAGACATCTTTTTATCTCTTACAGATGTTAAATCATTTGCAAAAGACACAAATGTTTTGCTTTTCTTAAGAATGGTAGATCCAAAAACATAAGCTTCATTTAACAAGTCTGGAGTGTTATTATATAATTCCTCTACAATAAGCATCGGAACATGGCAAGTTTTCACGTAATAAAGGTTGGATTCTAAAATAGAAATGTTTCCAATTTCCCAATCTTCTTTAAAGGATAAGACTTCTTCAGAATTATTGTGAAGTAAGAAGAATGGAGACCAGATATATGGGGAGACTTCTACCTTTGTCCTATTCAAAACCTCCAGTGACTGCTTGGAGAACTCAAAGTGAGGACTAACCCAAATGGCTTGTCTTGGGGGCATATGTGTTTTTGCAAGATTGTCCGGATAGTAAATTGAATTAACCACAGTATTGAGAAGAAACTCATTCCCATATTGAACAGTGACTAGGACACCATTATCCTCTTCGACATACTTATGGGCTATTTTATCCATAAATGTATTACTTGCTTCTATAATAATATCATAATCAGAAACATTGTCAGGATGAACATGCCTAACATCATTTCCCATAAAATCATTTTCTGAAATCTTTTCGCTTTCACAAACTAAATCCACATTATAACCAGCATCTCTCAAAATGTTCAATAAATGATAAACGTTCTGATGGAGTCCGTTCGACCATATCTTTTTGTCATCTATACTGGTAATTCCAATTCTTAAATCACTAGAGATTTTCATATCGTTTTAATTAGTCTCTAAGAGCCTCAAAGAAAGAGTTAATTACCTTTCTTGATAGGAGATGCTTCTTTTCTGGATAGAATGCCAGATGCTTTCGAAACTTAACAATCCTCATCACGGGTTTCCATAAAATATCAGACACCCCCATTTCAGAGGATAGAGTTCTTAAACAATCTAATTGTTTTTTTTCCGTGAATTCAAAAACTTCAATTGGTTTTAAATCCAGAGCAAGTAGATCTTTTTCTATGGACTTTAATCCTTGAATTTCTGCATTGATCATTTTTATTTGCCACAAAACGAAGTCGATCAATTGAAATGCATTCATTCTTTTTATAAGGCTTGGGAGATATTTCATACCTAAAGCTATGTGTCTTGCTTCATCTCGTTCATAATATTCGAGCAGTTCGGACAACAAAGGATCAACATTAGATTTCCTTAAAAACCTGAAAATGGTTATTGCAATAGGCTCTACCATAAGTTGCATACCCAATAATTTTTTTGCAACATTATCTGTGCGGCCTACACCGTTTAATACTCTAAATGCGGCAGGCATCATAGCCTTGGGTCTATAATTTAATCTTTTCTTAAGGTAGTCTCCCATAACATAAAAATGCCTTGCTTCATCGTGGGCTTGAGAGACAGCGGCCATTTTTGCACCAAAGTCATCTAACTTGGAGGATAAATCAGAAGCGACATTCCAAGCAACATATTCTCCCCAGAAGATAATACTTAATATATTTTTTAATGCTAAGGAGTGTTCCGGACTAATGTCGAGATCGTCATATTTCTCAAACAAAGAGTCCAAAACCTCCTTACCATCCCATATTTTATCTTGCCCCTTATGATATACTTTATCTAACTTATCCGTATCATCAGATAAGAATTGATAATATACATCAAAGGGGATGATCATTTCTTATAGGAACCAGCGGCCAAACATTGCGCCAGATACCCATACTAGGGCAGTGAACCAGTATACTTCCGCAGGTGCATGAAGCATAGCGAATTCCTTACAAAGTTCTCTGAAATCTTTTAGTTTTTGTAACATTTATTTTCTCCTTCTTTGTGAAATAATGTGTAACAATAAATAGTTCAAAGGTTGATTAATCACAACTTTCTTGCTTGGGCACAATACAGCCTTCAGAGGAACACATCGTTTCCAACTCTTCTGTAAAGATCTCAAATAAAGACCTACTTTCCTGTTGAAACTGATCGCAATTCAGCTTTTCAGCCCAAGTATCAATAATCTCAACACCTTCTTCGGATGTTTTATACACGAGAGCCTCAAGTTCAATAACAGCTCTACCATCAGAAAGAATATAATAAGATACATCGCAATCTTCAAAGTCCCAAATCCAAGCTTCCTTAAAGACAGAGAATGCTTTTTCATATCCGCTTAAGGAGAGAAACTCAACAACCGAAGAGTCATCATTAGAAGTCATATCAAGATTGATTTCTTTTCTGACAACATTTCCCTCCCTCTTTTGCTTAAGGGTTAGTTCAGTATGCGTTCCACCCTTTCGATATCTTAAAAAAGAATCTGTATCGCTATTCGTGTAATAATCATCACAAGAGCAAACATACTTTGGTTCGTATCTTCTTCCAATAGCATTCTCTAGTAAGGAGTGGAACTGTTGTTTTGAGAATTCTCCGGCCCAAAACTTGTACTCGATTTCCATATTTGATTCAATATCTTTCACTTTTTACCTCTTTGTGTATACTATTATAGCAACCTAAAGAGGTCTTGTCAAGTGATTAATTAATTATTTTTATGCAACCGACTTGCTTCCTCGGCATTTCCACTTCTTTCGAGAAAGGTCGTTAGCACAAGGAGGGTTTTTGCATTTTTTAATTTTGGCAGATCGGGCACAATACGCATCGCCCTTTGCAGTACCGGGCCGGATTCTATCTCCGCCGCCCTTAGCTTTTCCTGCTTGACCATAAGACCGACATTTACCATCCACTCTTTTAGCAAATCTCTTTCCCTTGGATGGTTTGCAGGCTTTTTTCTTTTTTTCTTCAAGCTCTTCTTCATTAAAATTTGGCTCACCCAGTTCTTCTTGGACTATTTGTCTTATAAGTTCTTCTAATTTACTTTCTTTTTTTGGCTCCGTCTTACATGCGGAGGGTGTTGGTCTACAATAAGGTTTCTCCTTCCTGTCGCCTTGGGCACATTCTTTATAGCCACCATCACCATCTGGGGCTTTGCAATCGACCCATCCACCTTTTGATCCTTTTTCGCCTTGTCTGCCAAACCATTTGCTTAAGTCTCCAGCATCTTCACTGCTTTGCTTTTTTTCTTCAATGGATTCGTCCACATTCCAATTTTCTGCGCCCTTATCTCGACATTGGACAAGTCTTCCGGAAGCATATGCCGAAGGCCAATCTTTTGAATTTGCTTTTACCTTATGATAGCATGCATCTTTTTTTGCCTCTTCTTCTTTAATCTCGCCTTCTTTTAAAATTTTTAATTTAATACTCATATCTATAAATAGCTCCTTTCATCAGAATCCTTTAAATCCCTTCCATTTTTTCATAATATCTTTATGAGACACTGATTCTTTGATAGGTAATCTTTTCCCGCCGGGAAAGTCCATAGACTTTTGAGAACCCAGTTCTTCATCCCCAATTGCCTCTTCAAGAACTAAATTAAAAGCACTGTGAAGCATTTGTTCAAAATCACTTTTACCAAATTCACCATTTAACCACAGTTCGGCAACTTCTGCCTTGCTTTCATTATCATCTTTATCGACTTGCCAAGCTGCTTCAATAACAAATTGAGGAGGATTATAATTTTCAAAAGTAACTTCCCAGACTTGTATATCGGGCATCTGTGACTCTGTAGTCAACACTCTTCCTGACATCTCTCTCATAAATGTTTCTTTGAATGTATTAGAATTTAAAATCTTTTCAACAACTTGAGGCTTTCTATAATACTCTAACTCGTCTCCAAGATCATAACGACCGCCTTGCTTTAAAGTTTTTAAATCAAAAGAAATTTCTGGTGTTTGAAGCCAAACAAGTTTGGGATTATCATCCATATCTACATCTGTCTCGACAATCCAATCTGAATCTTCTTGCAGTTCTCCGGATCTTGCCCCCATATAAAGATTTAAGAAAGGGCCGCCATCCATAAATCTAGTAGCTATAAGTGCTCGTACTAAGTCTTGTTGCAGCCTATTTCCCGATACAGATGCTTCTCTATCCATATTCAAAACATCATCAGCGAAACTTCGAATGTCGCCATCATAAGATGAGAGCGACCACTCTCCTTCAGAGATACCACTGGTAACAAGATCGGCAGCATAAAAGAAGAAAATAGCATAATCTCCATCAATTACTGGGGGAATTGCCCCATCACCTGTAAATTTGCCAGTAGCTCGTGGGTCATCCATATTTCGAGTAATTACTTTTATATCATCTCTAGTGTACTTTTTATCTATTAGTTTTTGTCGTCCTTCCTCGGATAATTCTTCCAGTTCGATTGGGACACCAACATAGCCTTTAAAATAATAAGATGGCTCATCTGCCACACCGCGTTCTGTCATTTCAGCAAAGATTTTGGAGTAAAAATATTGTTCATTAAACACTCTGACGGCTGCCGATATTGACTCTTCCATTTCTTCCCATGTATCTGCAACATCAGATATTTCAGCATCTGTATTTTCTTTGAGCCATTCGGACATTTTTGCAAAGCCCTCAAGATCATCAGAGTGTTCGCCCGTTTCTAGAACCTTTGGGTCTCCGAGAGCATTAATAAGCCAAGCAATATGTTTATAATATTTCTTATCCGGTGCTTTATTGAACTTGCCTTTAATTTGATAAATTAGGTCAGTATCCGGGTTATAAGCGACGGTAACATAAGATCCAGACTTCTGCTGGTTCTTCTTTTTATAACGCAGTGAGAATAGCGTTGTGGCTCTTGCATCACCGCCACAGTGACCCATTCTCTCTGCTTCTATGGGGCAACTGTCGGTTCTCAGGTCGTACCAATAAGAAGTATCATCAAAAGTATGTATTTTCTGTTCTTCTTGCTCAACATCATGGAGCCAGTTTTGTGCATACTTTATAAGAGCGGTATCCGGATAGTAATTACTATCTTCTATGATCTTGGGAATCTTTTTGTATTCATCGGGATGAGACTTGAGCCAAGTTTGCACATCAAGTGTCATTTGGCCAATCGCTCTTGCATAATCATCGTAAATATCTTCTGCTAAAGTCTCAAACATCTCTGGATAGGCTTTCGTCTCGGTTGTGTCTCCAATAAGCTTATTTATGATTCCTCTGGAGTATCCTTTCTTTACCATCTTAATGGCTTTTTGAATATCTCCTACTTTGGTTCTCCATTCTGAATGATTAGCTCTTTTATTCGGATTTACAAATTGTACATCAACAAAGGTATTACGCACATTTTTAAGAAATTGAGTTAATTTTTCTTTATCTTCTGCTGATAACTTCTCAAGAGCCTTATCGCCATTAAAAAGATCAAGAGTGGAGTCAAAAATTTGTTCTGAGAGGTGAACAACATCATTCATCAAAGGCATAGCATAGCCACGAGTCAATTGATTGAACACTTGGTTCTTGTACAAATTGCCAATCATGGTCTTGCCTTTTTCGGGCACACCTTCAAAGTTTAAGTTAATTGTTTCTGGTATTATGGCTGGCAATCCGAGATCAAAAAGACCCTCATTAAGCACGAGAGGGTTAGATTCAGATAAAATAGATGATCGCCAAGATTGAATGTAGTTTTTCATAACTATAATTAGTTTATTTCAATTAAAGGAGAAGTTTTTTATTTATTCTTCCAGTCTCCCGATTTTATAACTGGACACCCGTCTATATAATCATCGTTAAGAATGTACGTCTGAACTTTTTTACCATCTTGAAGCTTTATTTTTGTTCTTTTATAGAACGTAGGGTGCGACTCTAAACCATCTAACTGCATGAGAGTGAGCCTATCGACTTCATAAACTTCTCCTATGATGGAATTTGACCCTCCCATCACCATTCCCGGAAACCCTCCGAGATCGTATAAGGTAAATCCTCTCTGGGTTACTGCAGATCCAATAAATTTTACAGCAGGATCTCTTAATAATGAGTGATTAAGTTGTCCTTTCATCAATGTGCCATAAACAAAAACTTTCACTACTCATCCTTTTTGAATTTAATTACATTATCAGGAAAGTCACCCTCTAGTTCCGTTTGTTCCTCTAGTTCTATCTGGTAATCCTCTACTCGATATAATAGATCAGCCAGTTCACGAACGACATTTATGGCATCAATATCATCAAAGCCATCAGGTAACTTCTCTGCTCCTGCCCACTTTAACCATTGATCTATGGTTTGGTTGAGAGAAGAAATAATTAATTGTACATCATTTCCGGTTAATTTTAAGGGTTTCATCATGTCCTCTTTATATATTATTATAACCTATTGATGTTGTGTTGTCAAGGAAAAAATGGTGGAGGTGGTGGGAGTCGAACCCACGTCCGTCACAGCCTTCACTTCAAGTCGTTCACAGGTTTAGATTATTTTTTTAAATAATCAAATAGCTTATTGGATTCCCGCTGTTTTACAAGCTTTAACAACTCGGATGTTTATCTGTCGGCAGAATCATCTGCTTATTCACTATTGGGTAACAAGGTAAGTGAAAACCCAGCAAGCTACGCTGCTAGAGCG
>JACLAA010004649.1_pt1 | contig 32581 bp, 18 predicted proteins | sample 8027891 | NCBI WGS metagenome assembly JACLAA01 (sample SAMN15724900, study PRJNA655200) | protist metagenome | isolation source: fluorescence activated cell sorting (FACS) single amplified genomes of... | place: Spain: Blaines Bay Microbial Observatory, Mediterranean Sea | collected 2016-01-19 | reverse complement strand
CATATGTTTCAGGATGATTCTGCGTTCAACCAAGACATTGGGGGTTGGAACACAGAAAAAGTGACTAATATGGGATCTATGTTTCAGGGAGCTTCTGCGTTCAACCAAGACATTGGGGGTTGGAACACAGAAAAAGTGAAATGGATGGATTATATGTTTAATTCCGCTTCTGCGTTCAACCAAGACATTGGGAGTTGGAATACAGGAAAAGTGACTGATATGTATTATATGTTTCTTTCCGCTTCTGCGTTCAACCACGACATTTCCTCGTGGACTGGAACAGCCGCGACAACAGCGCAAAGTTTTATGTTTAACTACGCGACTGCGTTTCAAGCAAAATTTACGTGCACCAACGCCGACACCGGTCCGGCGAATTCGTGCTTTGAGCGTCTGGTTAATTTGGAAACCTGCTCCGTTTTATACGAGGCTATCTCACCGGTGTTACCGTTTTTGAAAGCGGCGACAGTGGACTTTCCTGCGGATCATTCCACGTTTGGCTCCAATTACGCGTACTACGTGTACGCAGAAATCACCACAGGCAGCACTTTTAATTCCTACGAAGATGTGTATTTATTGGGTGGAACATCGGCCTGCGGTTCTTGGTTTGGTGGTCTGTATCACGGAAGGCCATTTATTGGGACGCAATGCAACTGGGGATCAAGTACAGCAGTCGGTGTCGATCAAACCACGGCAACCGTTGCTTTGCAGGCGAATCAGACGTACAGGATTCAGTGGATGTACAATGTGGCGGAGGGATATCGTCGTGCACAAATTAAAGTCGACGGCGTCGTCGTCGTGGATTCGACGACCGCATACTTAAACGTAGACTCGTCGTCAAATGAGGAGTTTCTGAGTATAGGATCTGGATATCACACTCAAGTCAGTGAGACTTTGCAAGGGTCAGTTAAAAAAGTGAGCGTGCACATTTGCGGAGAGAATATATAGCTACGTTGTGAAACGATGATTGTGGAAAATACGAATCGATGCCAACTAATATATCGTTGTGTGATTTTTTTTTATTTTCTCTCTCTCTCTCTCTCTCTCTCTTCCAAAGCTTTTCGTCTTCGCATCAACGTCAAAAATCAAAATTGAGAAGAGCTTTTCGCCGGCCGTCTCGTCTTTGTGCGCAGGACGAGTTCTTTACATAGCGGTTGAGAAAATCCTGGTCATCTTCGCGTTATCACTATCCCCTCTTCAATGTAAGCTTCATCATCCGTCGTGTCTTCTTCTTCGTTCTCCTCTCCACTACTATTTCTCTTCATCCGATCCTCCAACTCTTGCTCTTTCTGACTCTTTGAGCACTGCGGACATCTCCCCGTCTCCTGCGCACACGGAGGACACAACTTCCGATACCGCAATTTCACCGTCGCTTTAACACAGTTTTGACATTTCTGTACACTCGCGCTTTTTTTGTGCTTGTATTTCCCGTACTTGAATTTCCCTGCGCGGTGGTGAGAGGTCAGTCTTTCTCGTTGTAGAGGGAAACAGAGCGTCGCGAAAGAGAGAGAAGGGAAAATTTTTTCTTGCATAAAACGAAACGAAACGAAAAAACACTTACATTCAATCTTTTCTCTACATCGTTTGCAGATGTGCTGCAGCGCTTGATTCTTCAACTGCTGAAGCAATTTTTGCGAACTTTCCGAGGTTTTGAGGTGCAAATCAGCTTTATACGCGACGACGTTTTGGTACTTTGCGCCTTCGCCGGGGATAATTCGGCGGGGAGGCATATGTTTTTGGGGAGGTTTTGTGGTTGTTGGAGGAATTTATTTTTTTCATTTTCGTTTCAAATCCTACGATGAGAAAAGGACGGAGTCAAACCTTCTTTGTCTTCTTCGTCTTTGTCTTCTTTGTCTTCTTCTTCTTCTTCTTCGAACGAAAACGGGGCAAACTGCGCTCTTTTCAGGTTTCTTTTCAACTGACGCAAAAGGAAGTTGGAGTTGTCGAGACCAATTCTTTCGAGCCTTCGCGAAGGTATAGTTTTCGACGCGTTCCATCGAACGTAGCCTTGTTGCAAAACGCGATACTGCGAAGGCGCAGAAATGTGAGCATTCGAGGTTTTGAATGGCGAAGCGACGCGCACGACTCGCTCGTACGCGCGATTCGAATTCGAGTTTTTATCGCCTCGTTTATACACGACCACGCCTCGCGCACATATTTCGTCCATTCCTTCTCTCTGGGCGAGTTTGAAATCAGTCAGCGACTTGGAGGCGGCTTTTAATTTTTCCTTCATTTCGAGCGCGTGTAAACGCGAGCGCTGCGAGCGGCGCTTCTCGTTTTCGAGAAGTTTATTTTTTTCAACGAGTTTCGTCGTGAAGTCGTCTCGCAGAGCGCGAAATTGTAAAGCGCGCTGCGCGTCTTTGCGTTGTTCGATGGAGAGTCGGCGCGCGAAGTCCTTCTCATCCTCGACGCGCGTGATCTTAATTATACCCGATGGTTTAATCGCCTCGTGATAAAGGCGCAACGTTTTTACGTTTACTTCCGCTTCTTTACGTGTTCGTTCGTTTTTCTCGAGGAGAGTTTGGAGTCGGGCTTGATGATTCGCTTCCGATTTCAAACGCTCTGCTGCGCACCGAGCGACTACTTTCTCGCTCTTCGTTCTCTCTCGTTCGAGATTTCGTCTCGTTTCGGTGTGCAGGATCACCTCGCGCTCGTGATTTGATTCGGCGATTCTCTTTGCGCGAGTTTCTCGGTCGAGTATCGTTTGTGCTTTCTGGGACTCCACGTCAAACTGTCGACACTTCTCGCGATACTTCGCCAGTAAAACGTTCTTCTCTTTTTGCAAACTTTCCACGAGCTCACCTTTTTCTCTGTTTTCTCGTTGCATCGCTTTTAAAGAGTGCGAGACTTCTGAGCACTTCTCGTTCAGTTTCGCTTTCATCGATTCGAGTTCCTCGCCTTTTCGCTCGTCGTTTTCTTTCGCTCTCTGCTTCGCTACGGCGCGTTCTATTTTGAGAGACTCGAGCTCGTCGCGCAAACTTTGTATCTCTCTCCGCAATTTTCCTTCACGAACATTGGTCGTAAACGGACGACGATGACGACGATGTTCTTCTTGAAGAGTGCAGCGTTGTCGTTGGTCTTCTTTTCGTTCGTTTAGTTCCCTTTGATCGAAACTGCCTTCCTTGCGGTCGAAATTTTTGTCGTCGTCGTCGTCGTTGTCGTCGTCGAACGAATCGTCTTCTTCTCTGTCGCTATTCAACGTGCCATTAGTGATACTACTGCTAGTACTGCTCCGGCTTGCGTTCGATTCCCGAGGCGTAGTAGAAAGTACAGTCGTCGTCGACGACAACTCCGCGGAATCAATTTCTATGATTTCCTTAGTATGCCCAGGGCACCGCGCAAGAGTTTCCACGCGCATAGCGCGTGTGGCAAAATCAAGCGCAGCGGCAGTCTCGGACGCATGCTCAACTTCCGAAGAGCAGCACACTAGCAGCCACGTCCGACTTCGTCCATTCAAACTAGAACACAAAATCTTCGTTAAATTGGAATCGCGTACGGGTACGTGAGCGGCGTTACTCGCCAACGCGCGCACGCAATTTCCCAACGCGAGCAGACTTTGATTTATGCGAGTAGCCTCTTTGAATCGAAGTTCTTCGAGAAGAACGCGGTCTTTCTTGTTGACGAGTGGGTATCTTTTGACTTCTTGATGCCGATAGTAATCTTTGTGTTGTCGCTCGGACCCGGCCAAATCGACGACGGTCAAAACACCTTCGCTTTGCTCGACGATTAAAACTGCATCTTTACCGCGACCTCTTTTCTTCCTCTTGATTTTCTTGACTCTTACGTTCAGAACGCAGTGACTTCGGCTCGAGTGTTTATTCATGCGAGTTTCTGCGTATCTCAGGCGTTTTCTGCCTTCGGCGAATTTCTGCAAGAGCATCGAGGCGTTTTCGCATCGCATCCACGTCAAATCTTCAACTTCCCACTCTTCGCCGTGATTGTTATTGATACTGTTATTGTTGTTGTTGTTATTATTATTATTATTATTATTATTATTATTATTGTTGTTGTTGTTGCAGACATCGTTTATACGAACGACGTTTTTCGTTCGACTCGTCTTTCCGTTCTTCTCGTTAAAACTCACAGACGCGCTCCTCTTGCTCTTATCGCTCATTTTCTTCTTGGTCGCGCTATTACCGCCATCTTCCAAATCTTCCAACAAATCGTCCACGATTTCGTTATAAATCTGCATCATCGATATTTCTACGACAAACGTTGTCTTTGTCCGTCGATTCTTTTTCGTCTCCTTCATCACCTTCTTCTTCTTCCCCTCCTTATCAATTCGCAAGAAAAGTTCCACCGCCAGCCGCGGAACGAGTCCGGCGGAGTTGCGCCGTTCTTCTTCTTCTTCTTCTTCTTCATCATCATCATCATCATCATCATCCTCTTCTCCCTCTTCTTCTTCCTCTCTTCTCCTGGACGTAAAATCCTTCTCCAAGCCGCCGCCCATCGACGATGTCATTCCCGGAGTATTCAACAAAGCGTACGTCTTCCCGGCTCCGGTTTGCCCGTACGCGATGACGCACGCCTCCTCGCCTCGCATCACGTCCGTCAACGCCGGTTCCCCTATCGCGTCCCACACGTCCCTTTGCGTGGCGTCTTCCCCGAACGCGTGGTCGACGCGAAAATGACCTCTCGCGGTTTCCACTATGCCAGGATCGGTTAAAGATGCGCGCGTTTTCTTCTTCGTCTTCTTGTTCTTCTTCTTCGAGTCCTCTTCTTCGCGTTCTTCTTCGTGTTCTTCTTCTTCTTCTTCGTGGTCGCCGTCTTCTCCGAGTATTTTTTTCTCCTTCTGAGGAGACGTGGGAAAAGAGTTTGAAGAAGGCCGAACGCGCGCGTAGGCTAACACGCGCTGCTTTTTCATCATCGTATCGTCTTCTTTTTCTTCTTTTTCTTCTGTGTGTGTGCGTGTATTTATAGTGTATAATAATAGCTTTGAAGACGGGAAAGAGAAAAGCGCTCTCGTCGTGTGGCTCCTCTTCGTTCGATGAAAGGTGGTGAAAACGCGAGGATGCTGAGAATAAAGAGAAAGAGAGAAAGAGAAAGAGACAAAAATAGATACAAATCGAGTCAACGCCTAGGAATTATTACACGATCGTTATGGTGCTCAGAATTCAGCAGTTTTGGTTTTTCTGAAATTGAGATGAAATGAACACGCGTTTTGAGCCACGAGATGTAGATACAACGAGTGGACTCTCTTTTGTCCAAAGTATTCCGGATTTTCCGCACAAAAACACAAACGCGAATACAAAAAACAGTTCACGTTTAAAGTCACCTGCGCGCAGATATGTTTGCGATGCACTGCTCCTCGAGCGGTTTAGGTGCGTCGCGTTTTTTCTAGGTCGGATTATTGGGGAGCAGCGCGCGTTTTTTTTTTGTACGCGCGATTTTTGTTCGCGAACAAAACGAGTAATCTTTTAACCGAAATGTTTTGTTCCTCGTAAACGCGGGCGCGCGCGCGTGAAGCGAACGCAAACGCGGGACGAATTTTCGTTCCTTTTATGGTTTGGATATTTTTGCTGACAAAATTGTTTTCTCTCATCACAGCGAAAGGGTCGATGAGTGGCCAGCGCGTCGCGCAATCGAAGAAGCGTTCGGTGAGTGATTTTTGTTCTTCTTTTGGATTAGATATCTCTCTTTCGTTTCTCTCTTCTTCTGCATCATCGGGAGAGCGCAAACATATACGTTTTCTTTTCTTTTCTTTTCTTTTCTTTTCTTTTCCGGGCGGCAGCGTTTGACGCGTTTGACGAGAAGATGAGAGACCCCATCGTCGCTTTTGTCGATGATTCGTTTTGGGTCGGATCGCTAACATTGATTCCTATTATTCTTTTATTCACTTTTATGATAACCTCAGTCTGCGCAAAAGAAATGCACCATCATCCGCAACAAGGCTGTCGCGGAACCGCCGCCGACGACGGCGGCGACGGGCGCGCGCGTCGTTTCGGACAACATGGAAAACGTCCTCTCTATCATCTTAGGTGGCGGCGCGGGTTCTCGTTTGTACCCGTTGACGAAGAAAAGAGCGAAGCCGGCCGTTCCGTTGGGTGCGAACTACCGTTTGATTGATATCCCGGTGTCCAACTGCATCAACAGCGACATCAACAAGATTTATTGCTTGACGCAATTTAACTCGGCGTCTTTGAACAGACACTTGGCGCAAGCTTACAACGCAAACATTGGCTCGTACACGAAGACGGGCTTCGTCGAAGTTTTGGCCGCTCAACAGTCGCCGACGAACAAGACTTGGTTTCAAGGTACCGCGGATGCCGTCAGACAGTACACGTGGCTCTTCAACTCCTCCAAGTGCGACGAATATCTCATTTTGTCCGGCGATCACTTGTACAGAATGGACTATAAGCCGTTTATTATGAAGCACAGAGAAGTTGGCGCAGATATCACGGTATCGGCGGTGCCGATGGATGAAGAAAGAGCGGAAGCGTTTGGTTTGATGAAAATCGACGGTACTGGTAGAATTATTGACTTTGCGGAGAAGCCGAAGGGCGACGCGTTGAAGGCGATGGCTGTTGACACGACCGTCTTAGGTTTGGACGCGGAAAAAGCGAAAGAAATGCCGTACATCGCCTCCATGGGTATCTACGTCTTCTCCGCCAAGGCTATGGAAGATTTGTTGATGAAACACTGCAAAGAACAAAACGACTTTGGCGGTGAAATCATCCCGCACGCGAAGGACATGGGCATGCACGTCCAAGCCTTTTTGTACGATGGGTACTGGGAAGACATTGGAACCATCAAAGCCTTCTACAACGCCAACTTGCAATGCAACAAGGAAAATCCGCAGTTTTCTTTCTACGAAGCTAAGGCGCCGATTTACACGTCGTCTCGATTTTTGCCCCCGACAAAAATTTTGGACAGCGCTGTCACCCAATCGACCATCGGTGATGGTTGCTTCATCGAAAAGTCTACGATTAAGAATGCTATGGTTGGATTACGATCGCACATCTCCGAAGGTTGCGTTATCGAGGACACGTTGTTGATGGGTGCTGACTTTTATGAGAACAAAGCGGTTTGCGCTTCCAAGGACGACTGCTTCATGCCGTTGGGCGTCGGACCGGGTTCTACGATTAAGAACGCCATCGTCGACAAAAACGCGAGAATCGGTGCCAACTGCTCCATCACGAACAAGAATAACGTTGAGACAGACGTAGAGACGGGTAAGGATGCGGGTTGGGTCATCAAGGATTACATCATTGTTATCGAAAAGGATGCGACGATTCCTGACGGCACCGTCATCTAATTCCCAACTACCACCACCACCTCCACCAAACAACCCATTATTAATAAAGCAATAATACGAATCACTACACTTAGCAGCAAAAAGAAATATAAGAGAGGATAAATGGAAGAAGAAGCACTTGGTTTTTTAAGGAGAAAAGAGAAGAATGTAATATAAACAAAATGCGAAAATAATCAGGCAAACTTCCCATCGCAATTGTCTCGCACTTCTTATTTATTGAACGCGCTTTCTATGTCTATCAGAATTACCGTCGCATCATCCTTCCCGCCTTTCTTTTTAACGTGCGATATGACTTCAGCGCACGCCCGTCTCGCGCGCTGTCCCCACGAGGACGACGATGCCCTCGGAGAGTGTTGCTGATACGATTCAATCAGAAGGGCGTTCGCCACCACCTCCGCCGCGTCTCGATCTTTCACTCTGCCGCATCCGAACGTACCGTCTGTGCTCAAGAGCAAGAATGATTCTTTGCCCTTACTATTATTGTTACTACTATTTTTACTAGGAAAGATCTGATCGTCTCGTTTCTCTCTTCTCTTAAATCGAGTCTTTCGAACATCGGGTTCGCAAGAAACGTGCGGCTTACAACTGCGATCCCCAATGGATCTCGTTATTGCGAGTTCGCCGTTGACTCGTGCGATCGAATCGCAGCCACCCCTCGAGCACACAAATTTTTTATCGTTCTCTGTGTTTGTACAACCAGAAATATTCGAAGCAGGAGTAGCGGCGGCATTCTTCCCTCTCCCAAGCACTCCGCCGCACGAGGGGAGAAAATAGGTGTTGAATAAATTGCAGGCGCTCTCTCTCCCTTTCGTGTCATAATCATTCGCAGCATTCGCAGCAGCCCTTATAAATCCGCCTCGCGTAATCACCGCATTAGCTTCGCTTGTATTCGATGCGATATGATCTGTAGTTAATGTCTCGGTCAGTAGTTCCAAAGGTTTCGATGCACAGAAATCCGCCGCGATGATCTTACAATCTCCAAGGTGAGCGATCCACACGGCGTCATCCCAAATTAACGCCATGGCCACGCACGCGCCAGAAGAGTCGCGCTTATTTCGGCTCAAAAAATCTTCATCGCATCGTTTGAACCCGGCTACAATGGCTTCTTTCACCAATTCGTCGAACCCGCTCTCTCCTTCTCCATCCTCTTCTCTTTTTTTAACGTTGACCTCTTCTCCCTCATCCGCGCTCATCTTACAACTCAAACTGCTCATATCCTCAGAAGATGACGACCGACTCGTGTTTACTTTAACGCGCTTCATCTTCATCAACTTATCTCTGGCCTTTTTCGTCGCTTCTGCCATTTGCTCGCACCTATCGGAAAGCTGTTCGAATATCATCTCGTGTAACGACGCCGCGCAATGCGCGGCTGCTCCGGCGCCACCGTGACCGTCAATCACAGAGAACATCCCAATCCGCCGCTTCTCGACGACTTTTACATCCCCCAACGAACGAAACGTTTCGTTCCCGACTCTAACGTTAGTATTTTCATTCCTGTTGTGATTCTCGCTACCTACTATCGCGCCTACTGTTCCTCCTACATCACCAAAACGCTTTCCTAACATGCCGTTCAACTTCCCGGCGTCAAAAATAGACACCGAGAACGTGTCCTCTCTTTCTTTCCTTCCGAGACCTTTCTGTGACGCAGCCGCGAACGTCGTCCCTCGACTCGACGCGTCTTCGCTAAATCGAACGCGCGTCGTTTCGCCGCTCCTCGTTGACCGGTCGGTGAGAAACTTATCGGTTAAATGAACCGTATTCTCGAGATCAGTCGGCGAGCCGTCCTCGTCCTCGTCCTCGTTGTTCGTGCTACTGCTCCGGTGACTATCGCTCCCGTCTTTAGTACTCGAAGCGCTTTTCTTATCGTTCTTCCCGTCTCCGATCGAGCCGTCGCGCGGCTCCACTCGAATCGTCAAATTCTTCTTCTTGGACAAGTTCATTTTCTTTTGCATCTGTTCAAACTCCAAAAGCATGTCCTCTTCCGTGATTAATGATAACGTCCGACCCCCCATCATCATCATCGCGTTTTCTTTCTCCTTCTCCTTCTCGTCGTTGTTGTTGTTGTTATTATTATCGTCCTCATCGGGTGTCACCATCTCTTCGGTGTGTGATGAATGAGTTCGTTACCCAAAGACTGAATTTGAGGTTGCCTTCCGAACTTTGCGCGGCTTTAAATGTATCTCTCTCTTCTTTTTATTCTCCTTTTTTCTCCCGAGTGAAATAAATCAGCCTTTATTTTCCAAGAGTGACGATCTCGTTGTCGTTCTTTTCGAGAGAGAGAGAGAGAGAGAGAGAGAGAGAGAGAGAGAGAGAGAGAGAAAACGCGCGCGTATTCTATATGTATGTGTGTGTTCTCTTTGTTTTGTGAATTAATTAATTTTTACCCAAACAGTGTGCCTTTTGAAGAAGTTTTTTAAGAAGCTTACTTAATATTTCCAAGAGGAGCAAAAAAATACGACAGAGAGATACAAAAAACAAACGTTTGAAAAGAAGAATGAAGCCGCCGCAAAAGCAACAACAACAACAGCAACTGACTACAAAGTCGGACAACAGGAAGAAGCATAAAAAAGGAGGAGGCATAAGCGATCGATCGTTCGCGGAGAAGAACATGACGATAATTGAAGGGAAAGAAGAGAAGAAGAAGAGAGAAGGAGAAGTGGAAGAGGAAGAGGAGGAGGAGGAAGCGAGAGACTCGATCAAAGCGTGGGAGGAGAAAAACTCGAATACGGGATGGAACGTGGTGGAATCGAGTTGTCCTCTGAGCGAAGAGCAGGTGCGCGAGGTGGAGGCGTACTTTTTGGCCGGGAAGAAGCGAGGAAGGTTGGTGCCGAAATACGCGCTGTATCTTTTGGACGAGGACGAAGAGGAAGAAGAAGGAGGAGGAGGAAGAGACGCCCGAGAAAAACACCATTTCGGTTCGAAGAATAAACTCGGCGTGGCGATTCCAGGCGTCGGCGCCAACGTCGTCGATGCGAAGAGACTTATTTTGTCGACAACTGTGTCGCGATCTGTCTTTATGAAACTTTTCGACGAGAAGATTGAAGAGAAGATTAAAGTGAGCGACGCGCAGTGCCTGAAGAAAGAAACGAAAGCGCTCGCAAAGTTTCTCGCGAAATCGATCGCAACGGTGGCGATATTGCCAGTGGGAAAAAGAATTACCAGAGAAGCGTATCAGAAAATGCAAAACGAAAACTTTTGCATCGTTAGAGGTTACTCGCAAAAGAACGTGAAACACGCGTCGGAACATCACATCGGGCCGAGCGCGCGACGTTCCGAACAGACGCATCCAGTTTGAAGAAGAAGAAGAGAAAAAAGAGAGACTTTTATTTTGTTTGTTTACTACTAAGTACCACGTAAAAAACTATCACATCATTATTATTATAAAGCTATACCACGCATCGCTGCGACTTGTTTGACGATGCGGTGATCGATGAACGCCTCCGGCGAGGAGTCCGCATTCTCCGCGGATTGTTGCTGCTGTTGTTGCTCTACGGTTTCTCTGGCAAATCGAGCGTAGTCGTCCGCGTCGACGCTGGCGCATTGCATGTACGCGAGCAAACCTCTTTGAGGACGAGAGGTCAACGCCGTGACGACGTTTGAAAAGTATTCGAGGTCGGCGGCTAATTGCGCGGCGCCAGGTTCGGATAAGCGGCGAATACTTTTCACGCGCTCGAGAAAGATGGTTGCCGAAGCTTCCGCTACGCGCTCCATCCAAATCGAAGCTAAATCCTCGTCTTCGTCATCGTTACCGAAAATGCCGGCAGATGCTGACGCGGCGGAGCCAACGTCGTCGCCAACGACGTTCACGAGCGCTTCAAGACGCGTCGGCAACGACAAGAGGTACTCGCCGGAATTTGTCGCCTTCTCTTGCGGGTACGCTGAAAACGTTGGTAAATCGTGCGCGGTTTGCGCAGCCATTTTCGTCCAAATTTGTTCGTTTTCGATGTTCTCGAGTTCGCGGCGCACGCGGTGTAACAAGCAATCGCGAACGAGACGTTCGCACGCGTCTCTAAACTGCACAGCCGCGTCCGCGGTTCTCGGGAACACCGAATGCGCCGAGGCGAGGATGCCAGACTTGTCGTTATTTTTACTGTTATTCCTGGAAAACGCAGACGCCGACGTAGATTCCGCGTACGGTTCCAAATAAATCGCGAGCGTTCGTGAACGCCCGGCATCGAGTCGCGATTGCGTCGAGAAAACAATGTCCATGTGCTTCTTACCACCAATCGCACGAAGTAAGTCCACGTCGGATGTCGCGCCGCCACTATTCGCGAAACTGCTTTCGTTCGCGATTTGCTTCAAAGTGGCAGACGCGCGCGCGTCGAGATCAGCAAACGTTTGCGGTACCGATTTCGTCGCTCGCAACAAACTCAAACTCGCGTCGATGAAATCTTCCGGGTTTTTATTGCTGCTACTACTCGCGCCGCCGATGTTCTTATCTAAACCGATGGCGATGCGCACCGCTTTCAATCTCCCCTCCAACGCTTTCACGAATCGAGTCAACGAATCATCCATGGATTTCACCGCAGCGACAGTTTCTAAACCGCTCGAATATTCTTTGCAACTGACAAAACTTTTCATCGCACTTTTAGAGGCGCTTTTACACGTCTTCTCGATGGCGGCGGAAAAGGCTAAAAAGTCGCCGTCGAAATCATCCGCGTCCACCGTCGAAGTCGCCAACGAAACAATCTCCTCTCGCAACTTGATCGATTCGAGTTTAGGAAAGACTTTTTCAGACTTCACGAACGGAATGAAAACGGTCGATAAAGCTTCGGTAAACTTTTGAACCGCCGCGGCGACTTTCTCGCGCTTCTTTGACTTTTTGTTGTTGGCGGAGTTACTACCGTCACCTTTCGCGCTGGTGCCATCTGTATTCGCACCGTTCGCGGCATCCACATCGCTCGTAAACCGATTTCTGAAATCATCGTCCTCATCGTCAGAAGAAGACATCAAGTAGGATTCGTCCAGCGCGTTTGTAGTGCCGTCGTCTTCTCCACTCGCAGTTTCTTTCATCGCAGCAGTCACCATTTTACGCACGCACGGCTCTAAAGCCCCGCACAAACGCGTGGCATATCGCGTCGTCGCTATTCTACATCGCATCATGTTCTCTAAATCCGCGCCTATATCCGCGTTATTCTCGCCGTCGTTGTTGTTATTCGTACTATTACTACTAAAGTTCGTATTACTATTCGCTCCGTCTCCGTAATAGCTTCCGTAACACAACGTATCCAATCGCTTTTGCATTTTTTTCGCAATCGCGCGGTGTAAACTCGCCACACCTGCCGAAACTAACGTCGCCACATCCTCCGGGAACGTACTTTTTGTCCAATTCACCTCTTTTTCGATTAAGCTGATGACAAAATCGTAAAATTGTGGCAGAAAATTTGCGAAAGCCTCGTTCGCGGCGTCTTCGTCCGTTTTCTTGTCGTTATTACTATTAGTATCGTTCGGCGGACTGTTCTCATTCATAATCAACCCATCGTTATAGGTCTTCTCTTCGAACGCGACCCAAAACTCCATGGCTGGCGAGACCACTCTCGCCTCGGCGTACGCGCCTTCGATACTCTCGTTCTTCCCGATGCTCCTCAACGCGTCCCGGGCGTCTCGAGCAAACTTGATCGAATCTCGACTCCCGCTGCTGCTCACCATAGTAGTACTACTGCCCATATTCACCCCTTTATCCATTTCCAAAGCTCGCAACAAAGCCGGCCTCGCCGCGCTCTCTAACCGACTCTCCAAAACAGCAATCCTATCTCTCCCGTCTGCGAATTCCGGCACGTCGCCGACGATCGCCAACCCTCGCTTCATCCTCACCAACGCATCCGCCATGTTGCTCACGTTCTCCCCATTAAACACCGAATCCACCGAATGCATCAACTCTGCCAACCCAGCTGCCTCGCTCAGCGTATCTCTCGCTCTTTCCATCCTCGATTTCACCTCGTCGATTTTCCTCAACCGCTCGATGCTTTGTTTCGAAGGAAACTCCGTCTCGTCCAACGATCGCGAAATATTCTTCACCGTATTCGTCAAACTCTCCACGTTCTCCTCTAAAACTTCAATCTCACCAATCGCGGTTGGAATTCGTTTCACCCCGAGTTGCGATTCGCGTTCCAGTTGTAACGAAATGTCCTCCCCGAGAAGTTGCAAGCGCATTTCCAGCTCCGATAAGAGTCGTTCCAATTCCACATTGTCGTTGTCGTTCGCTTTTTGAAGGTTTTGATGATTTTGGTGCTTCTTCTTCTCATCGTTAAAACACTGTCGCGCCGCGACGTTCACGTAATGAATCGGATCGAAGCGCGGGTCGTTGAACTCCTCCATTCTTCTTCTTCTTCTGTAAGAGAGAAAACAAACAAACGCGTGTGTATATTATATCAAACAAAACGCGCGCAAAACTTCTCTTCCTTTGTGATGATTCTTTTGCTCCTTTCAAAGCTTTTCCCTTGAGTGAAAATGATGATTTTTCTTTTTTTTTCTTTTTTTTTGGTCTGCTTCTTCATTTTTTTTGCACGAAACAACAAACAACAACAACAAAGAGCAAAAGTTTTATAAATTCATCAGAATCTCATTACTCTCTCTCTCTCTCTCTACTTACTCTCTTGGAAAATGGCCTCACTCGCGAACTCTTTGGACGACGACGACGACGACGACGAAGTTTTGGGTGGTGAAAAGAAGAGTTTTAGTACGCGACGACGAAGGATGGTTTTATCCACCATACAACAAGAACAATTACAACAACGAGGAGGAAATTTTAAAAATTTTGCGGACGATGCTAAAAGCCAAAGAAGCAGTGGCGAGACGAAGAAGAAGAACAACAACAACATATTAAAATACGCGTGCTTTTATTGCTTTAAAAAGTTCCACTCTCTGGATCTTTTGCAAAAACACGCGGCGAAAGAATTGCACGATGAAAAACACGACGTGTGCTGCACGAATTGTCGAAAGGTGTGCAAGACGTACTTTCGTTTGAGAGAACATTTAGTGGGCGCGACGGCGAGCGAGGCGTGTAAGGAAGCGTTTGAAGAGAAAGGCGGGTGTAGGAAGTGCTTGAGGATACCGGAGGATGACGGAGGAGTGCACGTGTGCGCGTTCGGGAGTAGTACTGGTAGTAGTAGGAGTGTTAGGGAAAAAGAAGAAGTATGCGACGAGTGTGCACCGCACGTGGCGATCGATTGCGAGATGATTGCGACGACAAAAAGTGATGAAACTTTAGCGAAAGTTTGCGTCGTAAACGGTTTGGACGAAAGCGTATTAATGGAGACGGTTGTGACGTTCTGTAGCAAAAACGGTAGCAAAAACGGAGAAGAAGAAGGAAAAGAGGAGGAGAAAGTGAAAGTGCTCGACTATCGCACCGAAATCACGGGGCTCACCGCGAGCGATTTTGAGACGAAACTATTGCCAACGCTTTCAGAAGCGAGAGAAGAAGTCCTCGCGTGTCTGGCCGGAGCGCACAAAAACACGCCGGAGATGTGGAAGAATAAGCCTCACAAACTCGTCGTGCACGACGCTCGTCACGATCTACGAGCGCTCCAAATTACCGATGAAGATGTCCCAAACCTTTTCGATCGCATCCGCGACACGTCCACGTACGTTCCTTTGCAGAAAGAAAAAGGCAAGCGCGTCAAGCTGAAAAAATTAGTCGAACAGTTTTTAGAGGCGGACGACGATACGCTGCGAAACTTTCAAAGTCCAAATGCGCCGCACTCGCCGCACCTCGACGCGTTAGCCGCTCTGCGCTTATACCGAGGGTGCAGAGATAACTGCTTTCATTTTCAAGCCGTTCAAAAAGGTCCCATGATGCGACATAAAGCATCGTCGACAACACCGTCAACAACGACACCAGGAGGAGGAGGAGAGGAGAAAATCGAATATTTCAAAACACCAGTTCTTCTTGAAAATGAAGAGAAAAATGAAGAAGAAAAGAACGAGAAAGACACGTGGCTTTGTTGTTGGTGCGAAGATTTTGCATCTGCAAACACATAGTAAAAGGACAAATACCATTGTTACTAGAGATGAATAACGAAAAACGATTGATGATAAAACGTTGTGTGCGAAACCGTAGCGCGAGTGAGAATTGTCTTCGTCGTCTTCTTAAACATCGTGGGGACTTCGGGTTGAGAGGTTAAAAGAAAAAAACTTTTGTAGTATACGAGTACTTTTGGAAAAAGCGGCAGTTAAAAATGGATATTTCTCTCGCGCAAAAAACGAATACGCCGACGACGCCGACGGTTATCGCCAACGCCGCCGAGGATGACAACAACAACAACAAGAACAACAAGAGCGACGACGACGCCGCGTTACCAGTTACGGAGAATAAAACTCTCGTCGCCACGAACAACAACGACAAAAACAAAGGTGTTGAAGATGATGATGATGATGATGATGACGAAGAGAGTTTGGAGCAACCTGTTGCTGTTGTTCCCGCGACGACGAAGACGACGATGACGAAGAAAAAGAAGCCGAACAAAAAGAAGGAAAATCCCAACAACTTGATGACGACGAAAGAGCGCAAACTGCACGAACGCGTGCCGTACGATGGAATCACTCTTTTCACGCTCATCCAGCTGAAACTTTTGAAAGTTGGAGCGAACAACCTCTTGGCTTCGTACGAATACGGGGGCGAGAAAGTACAAGTCGTCGGTTCGTTGACGGAAAACGGGCACATCTACGTGCAGAAGGAGGACGAGACGTTTCGAAATCCGAGGAGTATGAGCATCGATGTGAAGAGACGGTTGAATCCAGAGATTAAGTTTACCGAAGGGTGGGGGCACGTGAGATATGTGAACACCGGTTCTTGGCACTTGGACGGGAAAAACGACGAGAAGAACGGCCAGACGTTGAAAGAGATTCGCGAGAGGATTCCGATTAAAGACGTGCCGAGTTTAGTGCCGAGGTGGAAAAGCTACGCGCCAAAACAAAAAGTGAATTTTGTTCCGAAGAAGAATAAGAATCCGTTTCCGGACCGAGCGTGGAACGCGCCGAATACGGAATCGGTGAAGTTTCCTTCCGGGACGATCGTGTTTGTCGAAACGGTGAAGAAACCGAAAAAAAACGATGTGAATGCGAGTAATAAAGAAGATCTCACCGAGTTAGGGGGTACACCATCGGCGTCCTTTAGTAAAAAGAAAGGGAAACCGACGAGTCAAATATGGACCGGGCGAGTATGGAAACTTCGGCATTGCCTCCAAAAGCACCAACTGTGGGACGAACATCCCCATCAAGGCGAGAAACCGTGCGCTTTGATTTACTTATACGGCAAATCACGAAAATTTATGTGGGCCGACGATTGTGAGATGACTCGCTTCGACGACGCGTCGCAATACGCGGAGAAGATACAAAACATGTTGGGTAACCGGCACGCGGTTAAGTTAGCTTCAATAGCTTTAGAACAAGCAGAAAAAGAAATCGCAGAAGAATTTTATGAGCCTTGGACGACATCTGACGACGAACATTATTACGAGAGACCGTTAACTGCGAATGAAAATGATAACGATGCCCCCGGCGAGAATAACACCGTTAATATTACCAACGAAGAAGAAGAAAACGATGCAGAGACGGTCAAGAATCGAAAAATCGATCAACTTGATACAAAGCTGCGAGAAGGTTTGACTCCTGATTGGATCATCGAAGGATGTTACAAAGTATTTGGGCTGGAAAAGCCGACTGTTGAAGTGCCTTTTGTGAAAGATTTGCTCGATCCGTGCACGAACTCCCTATCAAATCCGAACATTCCGGCCGAAGTTTTATACGACAAGTCGATCAACGGTCTACTTTCAAAGAACTCGTGGGCCAACAAGTTTGCGCTTTTGAATCCTCCGTACGAGACCCAAACGCAATGGAGATTCATACACCGCGCAATCAACGAAGTAGAATGGGGCTTTTCGAAGGGTATTTTGTTGGTCTGTCGGAACAGCACGGATACGAACTACTTTCAAAAGTTACTGCCGTTCCCGCGAGTGATGTTGAGGCGAAACGCCGTGCAGTTTAAAGATTATACCTCATCACCCATTGGTTTTGGCATCGCTGTGTTCTGTATGGTTGCACCTGGAAATCCAGAGGTGCAACGAGAAACGTACGCGAGATTTTACGACGAGTTTGCGAGTGCTGGTGAATTTAACGTTCCATGCGATCGCGCGTTTGCGTCTTCAAAGGCATTCACGGAACTCGTTGAGCGTTTGCATCGTCAAGCAGCTGAATCGCAACGCGATAGTTTTGTCGCGTGCGACAACTGCGATCGTTGGCGGGAGCTTTCGTTCGAGCAAATGCAAGAAGCAATGAAGAAGAAAAAATGGACGTGCGATTTAGTCTTTGAAGAAGGCTGCGAGACGCCTCTATCGAGACGAGAAAAGAGAGCGTTTATCGTTAGCGCCAAAGACGGCGATAGAATATTCATCGCCGGTAAAGACGAAGGCTTGAACGTTCCAGGATTTATACAAGCGCGCGAAGAAGATATCGACGACGACGACGACGACGACGACGACGACGACGACGACAAAGATAATGATGGTGATGGTAACAATGAGCGCGACGGAGGAGGAGAAGGAGATGGAAGAGGAAGCGCAAAACAGAAGCCTATATCGCAAACTATTCTTACGACGCAGCACGAACCGAATTGTCGTTGTAACTGGCCACCATGCGTTGCGCGGCGAGTTCATCGCGAAGACGGGAGCGACGATTCGATATCTTCCGATGGAAGCGACGAAGAGAACGACGACGAGGGCGAAGAAGGCAAAGAGTCGACGGTTGAAAAGAAAAAGAAAAAGAAAAAGAATCAGAGAATGTTCATCCCAGACGAATTTGTGGAGGAAGATGTCAACGTTTTATCCGCGCATTTGACGAAGTCGGAGCGCCAACGTCTCCAAGCGATTGAAAAAAACCGCGCTAAATTTGAAAAGATCTTGGGCGAAACAGAAAATGAAATCGTCAAAAGACAGAGATTGCTCCGTGAATCCGAGAAAGTAGCCTTAGAGGCGAAGAAAATGGCAGAAACGTTTGAAAAAACGCTCGCTTGGCACAAGGTACAAGTCGACCGATTTGCCGTGCGCTCGGATTCGTTGTCAAAGGCTCTTTCTAGCTGCGAGAAGGAACTCAAAGCTGCGCTAGAAAAAGAAAGCGAGTGCGCGAAACATACCGAGGCTTGGAGAGTGAAGCGTCAAGAAACCGAAAAAGGCGCACATCTACTCCGGGAAAAGTACCAGTTGGCAACTGCTGAGCTCGCAGAGAAAACGACGTCGAGGCGAATTGACGCAAAGACTGCTAAGCGCGAAGCCGAGAAGACGTGGACGAGAGTGTCCGAGAGAGTAAAGAAGGCAAAAACCGCCGCGATGATTGCTGGTGAAGATACTACTAATATCAACGCCGAAGGCAAAGAAATGCCCGCTGCTCAGACACCTCCTCTCGTGGAACTTCAACTTCGCCAACAACAATTTTTCAAACGGCAGAATAAGAATAGCGATATAAGATGCGGTAAAGGAAAAAAGCTGTGCTTTTCTTGCTCTGCGGTAGTCGGCTCGCCGACTCGCGTCTGTCCAAATTGCAGAACGACTTTGCGAGGAGAGGTTTCAATTCCGTTAGCGTTGCTCACCCCGCCCCCGCCTCCACCGCAGAAAGAATCACTCGAAGAACCTTCTCCTCCTCTCCAATGCCCCCCTCCTCCTTCTCCACCATCACCAACGTCACCGCAACTTCCTCCACCGCCCGAGCTTCCATCGCTGCAGTGTGTGAATCCTCCTCCTCTCCCTCCTTCTCCTCCACGAGTCGAAAGCCTCCTCCCCACTGAAAATCCGGAAAAGCAAACGCTCGCGCCGAAGGAAGTAAACGCCACGAAGAAGAATACGAACAAGAACCCCCCTTCTCGGGTGGACAAACTTTCTTCAGCCATGAAGCCGCCGCCGCCGCCGAAAACGAAGAAAGTCAAGAAGGAAGAGAAAAAGACGCCGACGACGAAAGCGAAACCGCTCAAACCAAAGAAAAAAACGACGACGACGACAAACGGTAAAACGAAGAAGAAAAAGTTCTCCTCTGCTCTCTCGGGTGCGGGCGATGCAGATACAGTAAGAACGGGTGCGACCGGTGTCGCAATCGAAAGAAAAGAAAATAATGTTATAACACACATACGTAGTACTCGATGCATTTTTTAAAGGAGCACCTTCGAAGACGAACAAACTCAATTTAATTCTTTCCTCATAATAAAAAATCCCAGACAGACAGCGGTTAAAGATGACGACCTTGAATGGTTCTTTCCCTCTCTCCTCCGCGATATTCTGGTACGTCCTCGCCGGCGCGTGGCACGAGCTCGCGCACGTTGGTTCGATGATAGTGATGATGATGATGAACAAAGATGGCGCTTTTTTCTATCCAAATTCAGTTAAAGCGCTGAAATCATTTTCATCGTTCGCGTTGAAGAGTGCACTCGGGAGAAGCGCGGACCTGCGCCAGCTCTTTCCGAACGATGAGAAAGACGACTTCCTTCTCTTCTTCGAGCGTTCGGTGGCGATTTCTCGCGCAGTCGCGGTGTTTGCGAGCGCGATTTTGTTCGCGTGGTCTCTTGTTGAATTGAGGGAAAAACAGAACAACAACAACAACAAGAACAGGAGGGCGAAAACGTTCGCGTTCGCGGCGACGCTGTTCGACGCGATATGTTCAGACGTTTTGCTTTCTCACGTGGGCAGTTTTAGAGAGATTAGAGAAATATCCTCCTCTTATTCTTCTTCGGTCGTGTACTGCGGGAACTTTGGGATTGTTCTGTTAAACGCGGCGTGGTGCTCGCAAAACGGCGAGCGAGCGTACGATTTGCTCGAGAAGATGGTCAACGTGACGATGATGAGAGGCGCGCAATCGGGAGGGATCGTGACGTTTGAAGAAGAGAAAGGAGAAGGGAACATGCGAGGGGTAAGAAGTCGAGTGGTGAACATGAAGAGAACAGATTTGAGCAAGCTTTTGCGTTCGAAGACGGAACGGGAGAGTAAAGGGAAGATGAAGCTGGCGGAGAAGAAAGCGCAGACGCGTATTTTTTGCGGGCACACGCGGTTCGCGACGACGAGTAAAGCGACGTTTGATGGAACGCATCCGCATCAGTGGAGTCCAAAACAAGATTTGTTAGTGTACGGTTTGAAACAGACGAAGTCGGGATCGACGCGCGTATCGGTTGAGAATTACATCACGCATAACGGAGACTTTGATGCCTTTCAAGTGAACCGCAAGTGGAACGATCAAGGAAGCATGAATTTGTGGTTAGAATCGGTTTTGAAATTTAAACCGCCGTCGGTTGTTGACTCTGCTTCAATCGCTGGTGTGGTCGATTTAATCAGAGCGCAAGGATGTTTCGCGTTAGCGGCGAGATTTAGCGCTTGTTTTATGCTGAAAACCAGCGACGTCTTCCCTAACGCGCCGATGCCGACGTTGGCGCAGTTTGAAGACATCGGTAAGCGTTTTGAGAAAGTTTTAGACGAAACACTCATGGCAAGTAACGGTCAAAGCACCGTCCAAGAGATTGGATTTAGTCTAGCGATGCGCGAAAAGCTCACGAAGGAAATCATCGAGGAGTTTGAAAAAGGCACGAATAAAGACGCGCTGAAATGTTTGGATAATTATCTCGACGAAGAAATGGGTGCGCCGAGTCGAGAGTTTGTGCGATTTACCGTGAACGCGTTCTTCGATAACGATTCTTTGTTCACGATGAAATACTTTTTGACGCACGCAAAAGGGAGTTTTGGATTAATGGTCACGTGTTCGTTGGACGCGCACAGGCAGTTGTGCGTCGCGGCGAGAGGGCAAACAATAAGCGTCGCCTTTTATCCAAAGAAAGGTTTAATTTGTTACGGAAGTGAACAAGCTGCGGTGAAAGCTGGGTTGTCCGTGGAAACGCCCAACGGAGATATATTAGCCAGCGTACACGGCGGAGAATACGGCGACGATAACGCCGCCATTCGTCTCGATTTGGACGATTTGAACGGAGAAATTTGTTTACTCGATTGGGGAGCAGATCGCATTCCAGCCGTGTCCTATCCCAACTCTCACTTGGAGCAGTATCCTTTGATGGGTGGCTCAGTCAACGCAATCTTAGCCAAGGAAGGCGAGATGAGAGTTGAAGAGCCCATGACCGCGTTGAGGAAACAAAAGAGCACGGAAAATATCGCGCCGTCGTCGCCGAGGCGCGGTAAGGGAGTACCGGTCGATAAAAAGCTCTTCCATCGCATGACGCGTTTAGAAGGCAACGAACTCATAAAAATGTTACCGAAAGAAAGTGACGATCCTGTTTTGACGGATATTTCAGACATCCCGAGGATTTTGAAAAACATTCAAGACGATTGGAGGAACAAACCTCAAGGATCGATGTCGCTCAATCGATTGACGGCTTGGAATTTAGCGAGGTGTTTGAAAAAACGTCTCGCGAGACGCGTGAACAGAACGATCAAGTCAGAAGGCTCTATCGACGTCGTGGTAACGGGTTGTGAGGTCTCTCTCTGGTTGGCCGAGCAGTTTGCGTCTGATTTACAAACCGCGTTTCCGCGTTTGCGCGTCAAAGCTATTTCTGCGAACAAAATTCTTGGTTTATGGGGTCAGGATTTACCGGTCCCGTCGGTTGGTTTTACAAACTCCAAGAAAACGGACGATTTCACGGACGCCATCGTCATCATCGTCTCACACTCGGGAGGCACGTTTGCGCCGCTGGCGACTTCAAATCTTTTAGTGAGTTCCACAAACTCTATTTTCGTCGTCGCCAGCGAATGGGACACGCAAATTGGGAAACAACTTCGAGCGATGAAATCCGAAGGGGAGTTTGACAGCAGGATATTCACCACGGACGTCGGCGTTCGTCCGGCGGAGCCGTGCTCCATTTCAGTAGCCGCGACGCAACAGCTACTGACGCAAATTTTCTTGCACATGTCCTTAGTCATCCTTGATAACGCAGATTTTCGTAAATATACCAACGCGTATGTGACCAAACACGATTTATCGGAACTCGAGAAGTGTAACCAGATGAACATCGCCGCGTTGGAGGAGATTGTTGGCTATTCCGCGTCGCCGAAGAAGGAAAAACTGAAATCGGCAAAGGAAGACGAGTTGAGAAAACAAGGCGACGATTGGGCCGACCACGTGTTGGAAGGCGTGAAAGGTTGGATAATGAGTTTTGTCTACATCGTAGGGACGGTGACGGCGGGATATCCGCTCATCACCGGCGTCGCCGTTTTGTGCGGGCTCGCGACGACGTGGGCGTTCTACATCACTCGGTTCTTCGACGCGCTGATTTATGCGTTCTTGCCGCAAATATCCATAACCATCATACGATTGATACAGGGGAGAAATCTCTTGCATCGAATGACGGCGCGAACGATCGTCATCGGCGACATCCCCTGGGTGAGTCAGTGCGCGGATGCGTTCTTATCGAAAATTTTCGCGTGCTCCTATTCTGCTGCAGGCATTACGGTTTTAAGCGGGAACACAAACGACCATCTCGTCCACAGACACACGCACAGAGTCGTGCGCGGTGCTTTATTAATCGTCGGTCGACCGGACGGTCGACTCTCCGGGCTCACGAGCGCCGAAGCGACGACGTCCTTATCGCTATCGCAAGCGTCGAGCATTCAAAGCATCGGCGGTACGTGCGAATCAATCACCATCGGCCATTCTCCGTACAAGCTCCCGCTATCGAAAAACGCCATCTTCTTGAGTAGACACCGCCCAAAATATTTGTGCGAGAAATACTACGAAGAGCGAACGGAGAACAATCTGGACGGCAAGAGCGCCGGTGCTTTGCTAGGAATTTACTCGTCCTACCACGAAGAGCACACGGAATTGAGCGTGCACAAACTCAACAACAGAAACGCCGTTGCGCTCCTCACGAACGCGTGCAAATACGCGGAGGAACAACGCGCACACATTTTGACAGTCTTCAAAGAACTAGACACTAACCAAGACGGACGACTTAGCTTGAGCGAATTCACTTCGGCGTACAAAAAGTTGGACACACTCGCCGCCGCCGCTGGCGAAGAGCACATCGCGTTGACCGACGCTCAAATCGCGAAACTGTTCCGATCGGGCGACAGGGATACAAACGGCACGTTGGACTTTGTTGAATTCTCGGAAATCATAAACTTACCAGAAATCTTGATGCTGAAAATCCTCGAAGCGGACCCTCGCAACGCCGAAGGTTTGCTCATGGTTGAGCCTTCGCACGAAGAATATTTCGGGCAAGTGTTGCGAAAATCCGCACCTCCGCAAATCAAACCGTACACGCTCATGGAATCGCAAGAATTTAGCATGAAGCTCTACGAAGCGAGAATCGCATCTCTGCAACGTTTCGTCGCCATGACGGTTTTATTCCACCAGACCGGGACGAGAGTCCAAAGGTTTTGGAGAAACGTTTCCTTCGGCTACCTCGGCTACCGCACAGACCGAACGCACTCGATCATGCGCATCGCCACCACCGCCTCTCCAGTATCCGGCGCAGAGGTTCGAGACCGACGACACTTCATCGCGCTCGTCACCGCGTTCAACTCCGCGGTGTCTACCATCCGCAGAGTGCACTACGAGTTCGTCGAAGGCGTCAATTTGAGTCGCAAGCGCGTGTTAAGAAGAAGAAAGAACGATTTTAGCAATAGTACTAACAACAGCGCAGGTGAAAGTGAAGGCGAGGACCTGAGTTACAGAGGTCGCGGCGGTAAGTCCTCCTTCCAACAGCTCTTGTTGAGACGCGCCGGTAGTGTTTAATCCGATTGAATATCTTCTAACGAACTCTCTCACGAATCTTCATTTTTGGCACACTCTTAAAACTTTCACATGACCTCTGTCGCGTTTCCTCCGTCCCACCTCCTCCTCCGCGATGACGTAAACGACGTGAGCGAAGAACTTTTAGAGGATTCTCCTTCCCCGCTCTGGCGGATTCTCGATTCTGTCGACGTTTTCGAATTGCACATTTTGCCAAAGTTAGACACCAACGCCTTGAAATTCTTTGCGTCGACGAACCGCGCGTGTAAGAAGCTCGTCCTCGAACGATGTTACAAGAACAACCAATCGAAACGAAAACGTTTAAAACGTAAACTTCGAAAGCCGTTTCTCATCCACGAAATGACGTCAGAGTCGACGCTCGAATATGCGTTCGACAGAAGAAATAAAGAGATGAAGATCGAAGAGTTCGTCTCCCGAATCGGAACCGTCGAGTTGCTCGAATTCGCAAAAGAAACGAAAGCGTGGAATATGGATTCGCAAACGCCGCGCCTGGCGGCGTGCGCGGGAAACTTACGGGTTTTAAAATACATCGCCGAAAAACATAGTCACTTACTCGATGAAGGCGCGTTAGTCGCGTGTTCGTTTTACGAGCGGAAGGAGTGTTTGCGATTCTTGATGGAGAAGAACGTTCCGGCGGATCGTTTCGCTTTCGGTATAGGCGCGTTTTCGAGACGCTGGAAAGCGATGTTTGACGCCTACGAGAGGATCGTTCAAAATACGACTCTCGATGACGACGATGATTTTTGCGAAAAGGAAAGCGAAAACGAGTCGATTCCCACGACAGAGACGCAGGTAATGGTCGTTCCAGATGGTTCCTTCTAACGTTGTAAATTATTCACTTGTTGTACTCCTACGTGTTGTAACTCTAACTCTAAATCGCTTCTCTTTAACTCTTTTTAAATCAACTCCTCTCCCCTCCGGGCACGATCATGCATATGTTATTCCCGTTCAGCAAAATGCTCTCCAAATTCTTCCTCGTTTCTTTCCCGCTTTCCTGGTCTCGATCGTACTCGATCGCGTCTTCCAGAACGCAATTCACGTACACGTCGAATCCTTTCAAAGTCCCGGTGAATTCTTTGTGTCCGTTTTTCATGATTATCCAGACTTTCTCGTTGACGCATTTGTCCACGAGTTCAGACGGGAGGAGGAGGGACGGGTTGTTCGGTGCCGCGGATTGTTTCGTCGGTAACGCCATACTACTACTACCGAGAGTGTTCTGTGTTCTGCGCGCGTCAAAAGTGTGTCGCACTTAGGGAAATTCGACACAACAAAGCTGCGCTCTCTCCCGCCGGTTTGTTCGAGAATATATACACGTAAGACACACAAAAAGCGATCAGATGAGGTCGAGTCGAATGCGTTCCGACGAGGACTCCCGCAGCCGCAGCCGGTCGAGAGAGAGAGAGAGGAAGCGACGCAATTCAAATCCGCAGAGTCCTCATCATCATCATCGCCAAAATCATCGTCGGGGAAATCGTTCGTCTCGGAGCCGAAGTCGAGAGAGGAAGACGACGACGAAGAACAACAACACCAACCGCGGTGAATATGGTGTCAGCGAAAACGACGAGGACGAGGACGACGAAAGACGAGGACGAGAGAAGGACGAGGACGAGGACAGCAAAAACAAGAAGAAGAAGAAGGAAAGGAAAAGGAGAGCGTTTTCGTCAAAGTCGCCGACGAGGAACGAGAACGAGAACGAGAAGACGAAGAGAGAAGACGAGGATGAAAAGGATTCGACGAAGAAAACAACGGACGGTGTTGGAATTCAGTACGGGTATCAACCGCGCGTGCCGAACCCGAACGGGAAGCAAAGCGTTCCGAAACATCCGCAGTCCGTGGTCGCGGCGAAGCACGTTTCGATCGACGGGAACAACGGCGGGAGCGGTACTGGCGGTGGTGGTGGTGGTACTAGTGTTACGACGACAAAAGCGACACAAAATAGTGGCACTACTAACGGAGTACCAACAACAACGACAAGGATAGAAGAAATTGCAGCCTACCAAAAGAAGAAGCAACGCGATGCGAGAAGATGGTTGCTCTCGCAGCAGATTTCCGCGTACGAAAACCTATCGGTGCCGAATTCAGATACCGCGAAGAAGCAACGGCAGGTGTACGTTGGGAACATTCCACCAGAAGTGGACGCGGAGACGTTGAACGTGTTTTTATCGTCCACGTTGTCGGCGGCATATCCCGAGGCGTTGGCATCGGGTAAGTATCCGAACGATTCGTTAATCGAGGAGATCAAGATGAGCGTCGATCGCAAGTATTGTTTCGCGACGGTGGTGGATCCAGATATGGCAACGGCGTTGTTTGCCATCAACGGCGTCGATTTGTGCGGGTATACGTTGATGATTGCTCGACCGAGCGGGTGGGTAGATCCGGAAACGATGAAGGAAAAAGCAGACATTGCGTACGAACAGATGAAAATTATACAGGCGGAAGAGAGAGCAGAATTGGGGGAGAATTTGCCGGCGCATTTGGCCGCCGCCAATAACGTCGCCGCCGCATCCGCGCGGAAAGTAGAAGGAGGGGTAGTAGCAGTAGCAGGGAAAGGAGTAGAAGAATCAGTAACAACGGTATACGTCCAATTAAAACATATCGCCACCGAGGAAGACGTAAACGATGACGAGGAATACGAAGATTTAAAGTTGGACGTCGCCGCTGAGTGCGAAAAGTTTTGCTCGCATTCTTCGAGTAGTAGTAGTTCGTTAGCGCTTCCTAGGCGAGGCCCGTTCGTCGGCTCGGCGTTTGCTAAGTTTAGCGATAAAGAGTCCGCTTTGAAAGCGAAGGAAGGAATGCACGGTCGCGCGTTTGACGGTAGAATTATAGAAGGTTCGTTCGCGAGCGAAAGCGAGTACGAACAAGCACTCAAGGACGAATGATGATATCGATGTGCTATGTAATCTCTACTAAACGCTACAGATATTATAAATACATAATGACACTATTGGTAATACATTCACACTCTTTGCTTCTTCGTCTTTTCGTCTTCTTCTCGGCGATACCATCGTAAAGTGACGCCTTTTAGGTGTCCTCTTTCCAACTTCTCTCGCAAAGCGTGCTGAATCTCGTTCACTTCTTTCCCGTTGAGCGGGTGACGCTCGCAATGATATCGCAATCGGACGTTTCGAGCGACCGCGTTTGACTCGTCTTTCGGGTCGTACCTATCGATGATGAACGCGTCCGTGAATCCAATTTTTTTATGCACCTTCCACGTCTTGGCCGTTTCCTCCGCGCTCTCCATCGCTACGGCTCTAATTTTCTCCAACAACTCCTTTTCCTCCGGCGTGGTGTTCTTAACCCCATTCGTTTGCTTTTGCAACTGCAAAACTTTCGAAATCTTGACGTAACACTTACCGCAACACCACTTGCCTCGGTACGTCGGGTCGAAATACCTCGACGGAACTTTCCGGTTCAATCGAGTGTACTCCAACGGTTTCCTCTCTTTATCGCATCGATTTGCAAACGCGCACGTGCCATCGTTTGCAAACGCGCACCGCTCTCCATCTGGCGCGAAAAAAGTCACGATACCGTTTTCCTCGTCGTCTTTATTCTTATCGTCGCTTTCCTCCGCGCTCGCGCCGACCAATTTTTTCTCGATCGCTAAACTCACGTCCCTGGTAAACCTCTCCTCCTTCCGTTGAAACCTCGAACAACTCCCATCTGACTCTAAAACCTCTTCTTCTCTTTTAAATCTGTGCACGACCGCGTTGCTCACCCGAAACGACCTCGAGTCGTCCAACCCTCTCCAATGTCCGGTCGGCTTATACGACCTTTCTCTCCACTTCTCTTCGTCGAACCGTTCGCACTCGATCAACGCCATCCCAACGTCCGCACCCATATCGTACGCTTTCCACGTATCACCGTACATCAACCTCGATTCGTCTCCGTCGACAAACGTCCCTCCTTGACCAGGCGCCAGCGCCACCTCGCACACCCCGTTCGGTCGCATCACCCTCTCGTCTTTCGCGGCGAGTAAAAAATTCCTCAACAGTTCTCTATTTTTGCTAATCTTCCCTTTCCCGGGTAAGTGTGGAAACGCGAATATGATTGCATCCGCTGCAGCATCCGCTGTTTTTGCTCGTTGATATTGTTGATCTTCATTCGGGGATAACGATCTCATCATGTCTTCTGTGTTTGTCGCGTCGATCCCGTGCGCCACGCGCTCTACGTTTGGCAAATTTTCCAACTCTCGAACATTTTCGTATCCTTTCCAATTTTGCTCGATTTCACTCTTGGTGGATAAACTGGTCGCGACGACGACGCAAGATGTCGCTTTCGTTTTTGCGAACGCTTTTGAGAGTGAGAAGTCGCCGTCGCCGACGAATAAAACGCGCGTTCTGTTTGTGTCTGGATGTCGCTCCGAGGAAGCCCCGGCAACATCATCAACATCGAGATTGTTCTTGTTAGGGGAGTCAACATCCGTTTCCGGATTCCCGAGCAAAGTCACGCCTTTCATGATGCTCAAAAACCTCTCCGAGCTCGATGATGATTGAAGTCGTCGTCGGTTTCGTGGATTTGTCGCTTTGTGTGGATGATAGAATCGCGCGAATACTAATCTCTTTATCACCAAAGCCGCCGGGCGCATAGTATTTCTCTTTCTGGGGACTTTTACATTAGATACGAACGTTTTTGGCGGCGGGGGGGCGTCAAAAAAAAAGCGGATAAAATGACGACGACGGAAACGGAAACGACGGAAATAGAAACGATGATGCGCGAACACCGAATAGTACTCGGCGCTCTCCATCATCACAAGCTTGAAAAAGGGAAATCGTTGCTCTTGGACAAACCATCCGGTCGGGAAATCTGTCGTCGATTTCTCCAAAATCTGCCGTGTCATACACCGGAAGGGAGGAAGAAAAACGACGCGACGACGAGCGACTTTGAGTGTCAGTACGTCCACCCGGATCCGAAACCGCTCTGCGAACGGTGGCAGTTGTACGGAACGTGTGCGAGAGACAACGGGAAGAAGTGCTGGTACGCGCACGAGAGTTTACGAACGAGTCGAAGGTTTACGATTGCGTTTCACACGAGCACTGTGTTTGGGCTCAGGTTGTTAGGTATGTTTTACACGTAGCGGATTTGTGATGATCGAAAACTCGCTCGCTCGCGCGATGGTATCGCTTGAACTCAAATGAACTGACACGAACGCTTCTCTTTCCCTCTTTCTACCTTTTAATCTCAGAACGGTGCGCTGAAATATACGGCGCGGAAAATGTCACCTCCGCGGCGCGAGAGCGACAAGAAAGCGTGAGCGGATGCGTCGTGTGCGTGAGCTGCGGGGACGACGATTCTTCGGAGAAGGAAGAAGCAAACAACGAAGCTAAGGTGATTAAACTAATTGAGAAGATGAAAAGAAACGAGCCGCACGGGCTTTCGATGTGCTCGAGGATATACGCGAGAGACGAACGGACGAACGAGGATCAAGTGGTTGATTTTCACGGCGACGGCGTCGAGTGGAGAAGGATTTTGGAAAGGGTGAAAGAGCGGTGGTATTCGAATCGAGAGGAGGAGGAGGAAGAGAATCAGGAAGGGGAAAACAACGGCAAGAGGATGAAGAAAAAGATACGAACGGTCCGAATTCGGTGCTTTCCAAAAGAGATGGAAATTGAAGCGTATAAAGCTTTAGACAGGCTCATCGAAGAAGCAATAGGCGATGATGACGTGTACGGACTCACCGGGCCGGGTAAAGGCATCTCGGCTCGCGAGTGCGACGTGGCGTTAGACGCCATGCTCATCCGGGGACGGTTACACGTCTCCTCGTGGAGAATCACCAAAGAGCTCGATCAGTCGATAAACCAAGCGCTGATTGATGCAGAGAATAGGCGAAAAGATATTCGACCGCTGTGCAGAGCGTTCTTCAAGATGGAAGAAGCGATTTTGCGGTTTCGATTGTCTGAGTTTATCACGAGCGCGTCGATGGTGGTGGATGTCGGGTGCGCCCCAGGCGGATGGATTCAAGCCCTTGGAGACGAAATGAAGAGAAATAGTGAAACTGATGATGATTCAGGTATCATTTTCGCGGTCGATCCGGCGCGCCTCGGGTTTAAGCCTCCGAAAACGGTCGAACCGCCAGTAAATCTCGTCCATTTACAAAAGAAAATCGAAGAGTCCATCGACGATATTCACGATAAACTGAATGGGAAAAAACTAAGTTTAGTTGCGTGCGACGGAAACTCGTCGCCGATGGCGGTGTATCGATGGGTAGCGCCGTTGCTCTCGATGGTGGACGAAACCAATGGCGCTTTAGTTTTAACGATGAAGAATTTCGTCGCCGGGAAACGAATCTTTTACGAAGCGAGCGAAGAACTCGCTCAGAAGTTAAAGTCTGAGCATCAGTTCGAAGAAACGCATTTGGTGCCACTCTTTTCGAACTCGACGGAGGAGATGACCTTAGTGGCGTTTCGGAAGAAACGAACGACAACGCGATGAGATTTAGATGAAAATGTAAAAAAAGCTTCATAATCTAACAGCATACATACACATACACGTTCATCATTCAATCGACGAATATACTTTTACGCCTGGCACCTACCTTCAAGTTTCGTTCTCTCTCTCTTTCTCTTTCTATTCTGTCGTAACGTACTCATCGAAAAAAATCTCCCCTCCTTCATCGTCTTCGTCCTCTTCCGCTTCGTTCTCCTCTTCCTTCCAATTCCCGCTACCTTCCTCGGGATAATCCAACTTTGCTTTTCTATTCAACTCCTTCGGAACTCTCAAAATTTTCTCTAACTCCCACTCTCCTTCCATCAACGCTTCTTCCCACGTCATCTCCCCGGCTTTACACGACAACAACGCGCAATTCGACGTTTTCATTCTCACTTTTTTACTACTTTTCGTCATCAGTTTCACCACGTTCTCCCACCCGGCGTTGTGTCCGACCACGCACACCGTCTCCGCCCCTCTCATCTGCGCCTCCCTCCTAATCTTCTCCGCGATCGCCTTACGTATTCGCTTCGCTTTCACATCGCTCCCGTGCGCCACCTCGTAAAACTCCGGCGCCAAAATGACCGTAGTTTTACCGAACGCATCCGGTTCAGCGACCGAAAAACACTCGACGGTGTCTAAACACCGCGTGGCGTCCGAGGTGATAATAATCGACGGGACGTACTCCGAGAACTCCGAAACCAACATCTTCGCCACCGCTTGCGCGCCAATTTTCCCTCTCGGCGCGATCGATCGATACTTATCCGGTAAATCAAAGTTATCTTCCTCGTCTTCTCCCTCTTTCTCAATCTCGTCTCCGCTGCTGTACGCCCATCGCGAGTAACTACTTTTCGCGTGTCTCAAGAAGCACAAGCGATACGTCTTTTCGTACGGCACGATTGTCGCGCTCATCAAATCGAACACGTCCGGCTCTTCTCCTTCTGTCGTCCCCCCCAAAGCGATGTCGTCGTCGTCGTCGTAGTTTATCTTCCGCGTGGACTCTTCGTTCGAGGCACTCCTCGTGAGAGCGCGAGAAAAACGAGTCCGACCGATAATATTCCTTTTCCCATCTCTTCTGTTTCCCCGTCGTCGTCCAAACGTCGCGTCGATGATGATGGATTTCGCTGATTCAGAAGAAGAAGAAGAAGAAGAAGAAGCAGAGAGAGAATGAGTGTTTCTTCGATGACGATGCGTCAAAAGAAAGGAGCACGACGACGACGACGCCGCAAACGTGGAGGACATCGTTTATTGATGATGATGCGCAAAGATTTGTGTGATACAAAGTTCAGCGCGTCAAGAGCGTTTTTTAACTGTGGATTGTGGTGTACTTGTTTCATTGGAGCATTTGTACATTTTTTCTCTTTTTTCTCTTTTTTCTCGTTTTTTTTCCTCTCGTGTTTTTGGCAATTTTTTCTCTTTCGCGCGCTTTTCTCTCTTCTGCAAATTGCTCTCGTTTCGTTCGTTTCTCGCAAGCGGCAGTTTCTCCTTCCTTTCGAAGATCATCAATTCGGGTGTTTTCAAACAAAGATTAAAACGAATGCCGCCTCCTCTTTCTTTGCACGAACAACGACTCGCTCCGATGAATGCGCAAAAAGGAAAGCGGTAGTATACCATCGTCTCATCGATTTCACGCGAAGCTGCTCTTTGCGTGCGTGTGTGAGAGAGAGAGCAAAAGAGCGCGCGCGTGTAATACAACTTTTTTGAAATGGAAGAAAATGTACGGGAAAGAGTTCGCGTGAGAGAGAGCGAGCAACCAAGAGACGGAAAAAATACGTCTCCTTTTCTCGAGAGAGAGCGAGAGAGAGAGAGTCTTTTCGCGGGTTTTCGGCGGCGAAAAACAGAGAGAGGCGTTCGAGATGGTGTTGTGTGTGTGATCGTTCTTAAACTCTCGCTCTGCCGTTCGTGTGCTCCGAGTACACGCGCGCTCAAGGGTAAAGAAACAGGGCTTTTTCTCTCGTAAAAGTACCACTCCACTCCACGCATCCCGCCCTTAGTACGTGTTCAACTGGACCACGGCGGAAGGTTCGCACCGTTCGCGCGCTCCTATTGGATGGTTGTAGAGTATCAGAGCGCTCGTTTACGCTCCGACGACGCCGGCGCGAAAATTTGCGCTCACGGCGCCTTTCGAATATGTATATCGCCGCCACAGATACCCTTTTGTAACACCCAGATAGCGTT
>JACLAA010006660.1_pt1 | contig 32593 bp, 33 predicted proteins | sample 8027891 | NCBI WGS metagenome assembly JACLAA01 (sample SAMN15724900, study PRJNA655200) | protist metagenome | isolation source: fluorescence activated cell sorting (FACS) single amplified genomes of... | place: Spain: Blaines Bay Microbial Observatory, Mediterranean Sea | collected 2016-01-19 | reverse complement strand
GCGGACGCGCCCTGCGCCCACCTGACGCAACGCTTCGTCCAGGGCAACATGCTCGATGCTGCAGCGGTGGAGGCCTTCGGCACCGGTCTCGACTGTATTACCATCGAGATCGAAGGCGTCTCCGTACCAGGCTTGGAAGCTCTGGAGAGGAAAGGCGTCAGGGTCGTCCCGAAGCCGGCGCACATCGCGCTGATCCAGGACAAGGGTTTGCAGAAACAGTTCTTCCAGAAATATAACATTGCTACTGCTCCTTTTGCGCTACAAATGGCCAACGGTGATAGAAGCGCTTTAGGATATCCCGTCGTCCAAAAAATAAGGAGAGGCGGCTACGACGGCAAAGGTGTGGCTGTTCTCAAAGATTCAAGTTCTTCGCACTTTGAGGGCAAAGACGCACACTGTGTGTTGGAGCAGAAGATAGATATAGAAAAGGAGTTATCGGTAGTAGTATGTCGAAGATCTGCGTACGACACGAAGTGCTACGAGCCCACGGAGTGCGTGTTTGATCCTAGAGGGAATGTCGTGCAACTCATTGTGTCGCCAGCCTCGATCACTCCGGAACAGAAAGCAACGTGCAACGCTTTAGCCAAACAAGTAGTGGACGCCATGGACTACATTGGCATTCTGGCCGTGGAGATGTTTTTGGAGAAGGGCACTGGCAGAATTATGGTGAATGAACTCGCTCCGCGCGCGCACAACTCGGGCCACCATACCATCGAGCAGTGCGCTACGTCCCAATTCGGGCAGTTGCTGAGGGTCGTGCTGGATTTGCCGTTGGGTGACGTCTCACCAACACGGGCGAAGGCTGCCGCGATGGTCAATATTCTCGGCTCGCCCAGTGTAGCCAAGGGCTCGAAACCTCTCTACCGAGGCTTGCGGGAAGCCCTGGGCAAGCCCGGCGTCTACCCCCACCTCTACGGCAAGTCGACGGTCTCGCCCTTCCGGAAGATGGGTCATATTACAATGGTAGGTGACGATAGGGATGAAGTTGTGGAATTGGCGAAGGAGGTCCTCGCGTCGGTGGCGTGCGAGGCGGCGCCCTAGGTGTTGATGGGTTAACTTCTCTTACTTTTCTTGGGGCGCGTCGATGCCGTCCGGGAAGATGAGCCAGTAATTGTTACGGGAAGATGAATCGATGAATCGTTTTGCTAGTGTGTTACGCCGCTAGCTCGCGCCCAAACCCGAGAGCAAAGCGAAGCCAAAAGGCCTACATTCGGAGCGCGAGCGCCTGCTGGGAGCGGGCGGCCGGCCAATCGCTGCGGCCAACCGTTACGTCGCCGCGCGTCGCCCACGCGTGGCAGCAGGACCCAACACAAAGCAGTGCATCCAGCAACAAAATGGCCGACTGGAGAGCTACGAGTGATTGGACGGCCCGGATGCGGGAAACACCAAACCTCGCGAGGAACACGGTCTTCGTCGAGGAGACGGCCGCACCGAAGCCGCAAACACAACCTCCGTACCGGGGCGGGCGGCCCGGCGCGCCGCCCTCTGGAATAAGAGACGGCGACTGGCAGTGCCCGGAGTGCCCGAACGTTAATTTTGCCAGACGCATGGAGTGCCACCGCTGCGGCGCGCCGCGACCCTACGAGCCGCGGAAGCCGCGTGCGCGGCAGCTGAGGGACGACGAGGAGCCGAGATATCGGCGGCCGCGGCCGCGCGACCGGAGCGAGGAGCGCGACCGCCGCCGAAGGAGGAGCCGCAGCCGCAGCCGCAGCGGCGGCCGCAAGTTCGAGCGGGGAAGACATAAAGGAGAACCCCCCCGGGAAGACAACTGGCGCTGCGGCCACTGCCAGAACGACAACTGGGGCTGGCGCAAGGTTGTGAGCCGCGCGGAAGTAACTACCTCGGCCCCTTGGAGCGTCGCCGCGGTGGCGTGGGCGCTGAGGGCGTTTCTACGCGACAACGACGCCATGGCCAGGATGGCGTGCTCACACAGGTCTGCAACCGCTGCCAGAAGCCGCGGCCCGAGAACCTCGCGCCGCGCGAGGGCCGCGGCAGGGGCTTCAACGAGCGCGACGACGCTTCGGATCGACGCGCGCCGCCGCCGGACGAGGACGATGGGTATGACGACTTCGGGCGAAGGAAGAAGCCCAAGAAGAGCAAGGCCGAGCGCGAGGCGCGTCGGTTGCGTTGCTTCTGCCTTCAAACTTCGTTCGGCCTTTCGTCGACGGGCCTTGTACTGTTTGGGTATTAACGCAGGCCGAGGCGCTCGCGCGGCTCCAGGGCGCGCACGGCCCGCACTGAGTCGAGCCTCTCGCTAGCCGGCCAGGAGGAGTCCGACGAGCCGGTGCTACGCCTGTAACTTGACCAATATTACCATCCATGCCCCGCGCCACGCCTAGAGGCGTCGCTACCGCAGACCGCCGCAGGGAACGGTCCGCACCGCCACGCCGTCGAGCAGGCGTCGCGTCTAATGGTTCAGCGAGAAGCGCCGCGAAAGGCTACAGACAGACCTCGAAGAGGCCGGCGGCGCCCATGCCCCCGCCGATGCACATCGTGACCTGTGTAAGTAAAGATAACCACAGAACAACCAACAACCAACAAAAACAACCGCAAAGAAAGCCCTCGGAAACGTCCTAGACATCTTTCGACATAGGGCGGGTCAAAAATGGGTTAATAATCCTTCCGCCAAGGGTCGGTTGCGTCATCGGGCTTTTGTTACTGAAGTAGAGACACTGATCAGAACCACCACATGCTTCGCCCTCCGCCGCTGCCCCTCCAGCAGGATGTGGCCGACCTGCCGCGCGCCCGTCATGCCGAAGGGGTGGCCGATGGCGATGCTCCCGCCGTTCACATTTGCTTTTTGTGGATCTATATTCAACTCGCGCATCGCGTACAGCGGGACACATGCAAAAGCCTCGTTGATCTCCCAGAGGTCGATGTCGTCCACAGTCAAACCTGAACGACTCAGTAACTTGGGCACGGCGTGGACGGGCCCGACGCCCATCTCGTCGGGGGCGCAGCCGGCCACCGCATAACCCTTGAAGATGCCCAACGGTTGGACGCCTCGCTTCGCAGCTAAGTCGCCGTCCATGACCACACACGCCGCCGCCCCATCTGACAGTTGAGACGCGTTGCCCGCCGTCACCGTCGCATGAGGATCATCTTCCCCCCGAACTGGTTGTAGACCCTGCAGCGATTCTAAGGTAGTCGAAGGCCGGTTGCACTCGTCCTTGCTCACGGTGTACTTGATATCTTCACTGGTACCCTTCTCCTTGTCTTTGACCGTCATGATCGTGTCCATCGGCACGATCTCATGCTCATAATAACCGGAGGACTGCGCATGGGCGGTTCGTTTCTGACATTCCAGCGCGTAGGCGTCGCAATCTTCTCTGGAGACGTCGTACCTCTTCGCGAGGATATCTGCCGTCTCGATCATCGGCATCCACAAAGCTGGGAAGGTCTTCAGTAGTTTTTTTTCGGGTACTGTCGTCTTGGCGACAACAGGTTGGACCATGCTTATCGACTCGACGCCGGCGCCTATTGATACGTCGGCGAAGCCTGAGGCTACATGTCCCGCTGCGGAGGCAACCGCTTGCAAACCAGACGCGCAGAAGCGGTTGATGGTCGCGCCCGAGGTCGATGCCGGCAGGCCCGCCCATAAAGCAGCATTCCTGCCAATATTCATGCCCGTCGCGCCCTCTCCAAAGCCGCAGCCCGCGATGACGTCGTCCACTTCGCTCGGCTCGATTTTCGCTCTTTGGACCGCATGCTCGATCGCGTGTCCTAACATCGCGGCGCCGTGCGTCTTGTTGAAGCCGCCCCGGAAGGACTTGGCCAGGCCCGTTCTTGCCGTCGAGGCGATGACTACGGTGCGGGCGGCGGCCATTTTTGTGTGGTTCTGGCGGCGACGGACGTGAATGCGACAGCGAGTGTGGGAGCGAGGAGCGTGAAGTTGCGACGACCGCGGCGAGGGGCGACGGCGTTCTGGCTGTGAGGCGACAGCGAAGGCGACTTGCGAGGGGCAGTTTTGCCGCGACCAGCAGCTGGCGGGAGGGTGAGCTAGCTCTGTGCAGCGATGCGCCTACCGGAGCGTAGTCTGGCTTGCTCTATTGCGAGCAAAGGCACTTTTTGGTTGGAGGCTGGGAGCACGCTAGTATGTCAATGTGGCGCTAGCTGCGCAAGCAAGCATCGCCACAGCGGCTCCGTACTGCCCCTATATATCCTCATCACTCGCCCACGGTTCCATCAGGGCCTAGTCGTAGTGGCGCGGAGGCGACCTGGACCGATAATGCTACGCGCGGCGCTCACACGCCTTGGGGCTGGATGCCACCTCGCTGCTGCGCCGCGACCACCCACAACGACGCGCGCCTTCGCGAGCAACCGCTCGAAGCGCGGCATCTACGCCGGCAAGGACATCCGCTTCGGCAACAACATCAGCTTCAGCCATAGAAAAACAAGACGGACGTTCAAGCCGAACGCGCAGCGCAAGCGCCTCTGGAGCGAGACGCTCGGCTGCTGGCTGCGCTTCAACCTCACGACGCACGCGCTGCGCTGCATCGATAGGGCGGGCGGCATCGACGCGTACCTACTCAAAACGCCGGACGCGAAGCTCGGGTCGATCGCGGGCGCCAATGCGCGGCGCATGATTGAGCAGGCGCGGGCTAGGGGAGACCCGTCGTAAGATCGTGGCTAAATAGGAGGTCTGGTAGTCACCGCATTGCTCCGTCAAAACGGGTTTTTGTTTGCCATTTTTTTACTTTTGTTTGCGCATTTTGTGCCCTTTTTCAACGCAGTCGTCGAGCGTCGTGGAAAACTCGGTGGCCTGTCTCAGTGGGAGACCAGTATAAACCACCCATCCATGGAGGTTAGGGAACCTGGGCGGGCGCTATGTTTGGCCGCTATCACACGCCACACAAAATCTACGGCGCCGCCTCTACCCCCTATTGCTACGTGCCGGTGCCGCCCTCCCAGCACCGGGGACTGACCATCGGAGAAGGATTCAGCGCTATCCCGAGTTTATTTACCTAAAGAACGTCGCCGCGGCAGGGGGATATCGGAACTACGAGCGCGACCACCTCAACTCGCTCGCCAACGTATTCTCCCCCAAATTCTCGTGCCTCCCGCCGGAGATGGTCCGGCGCGTCGTCGAGTACGCGTTCGACGTGGGGGGCCACTAGTATGGAGATATATAGTACGATGTCTTAAGAGCCAGCAAGACGCCTCAGTCGCCCATCCACGCCGGCGCGCGCCAGTCCTTGCCCGCGTAGCGCGCTTCACTACCAAGCTCCCGCTCGATGCGCAGGAGCTGGTTGTACTTCGCGAGTCTCTCAGATCGGCACGGCGCGCCCGTCTTGATCTGGCCCGTGCACAAACCGACCGCGATGTCCGCGATGTACGTGTCCTCGGTCTCTCCACTTCGGTGCGAGGTCATGATGCCCCAGCCCGCTTGCTTCGACATCTTCACGGCGTCAATACTTTCAGACAAAGACCCGATCTGGTTCACCTTGAGGAGTAACCCGTTACAAGCTTCCTTGTCGATGGCTTCACTAATCTTCGCGACATTGGTCACGGTGAGATCATCTCCGACCGTTTGCACCGTGGCCTTGACTTTCGGACTAAAATTCGACCAGGCGCTCCAGTCATCTTGATCGAACGCGTCCTCGATCGTCACGATGGGGAACTCCTTGCACAGATCCGCGTAGAAATCAGCTAATTGAGCAGCCGTCATCTTCAACGCGGGGTCGTCGCGCTCGTCGGCGGGATAGAAGGTGCCCAGGTCGTAGCAGTCCTCACCCTGCGCGGAGCATCGCGGTCGAAATCGAAAAAGAGACCACCCACTTCCATCATTCCTGGAGACGACGCGCGTCGATGGCGTGAAGGGGACGCCGAGATCATACCTCGACCTTGAATTCCGACGCCGCGACGTCCATGCCGATCTCGCACTGTCCTTCGTAGCCGGCAGCGCTAATAGCCTCCATGACGAGCTCGACGCCTTCCCTGGCGTCGCAAGGGGGCGCAAAGCCGCCCTCATCCCCGATCAGCGTCGCATCGCCGCCAAACTTCCCCTTGATTATTTTTTTGAGCGCGTGGTAGCACTCCGTGCCGATCCTCAGCCCTTCCGAGAAGGACGGCGCGCCCGTGGGGATGATGAAGTACTCCTGAAACGCCAACTTGTTTCCTGCATGGCTTCCACCGTTGATCACGTTAAACGCGGGTACGGGAAGCACGTTGGCGTTGTTCGTGTTTCCTGCCACATCAGCCACATGCTGATACAAGGGTACGCCCTTGGCCGCGGCGCCGGCCTTGCTCACCGCCAGAGATACGCCTAGGATGGCGTTCGCGCCGAGCTTTTGTTTGTTCGGGGTTCCATCTAGCTCGATCATGAGCTCGTCGATTTCCCGTTGTTGCGACGAGTCCTTACCGACGACGGCCGGGCCGAGCACGTCGTTGACGTTCTTCACGGCTTGCAGGCAGCCCTTTCCTAGATATCTATTCTTGTCGTTGTCCCTAAGCTCGCACGCCTCGTAGATGCCCGTCGACGCGCCAGAAGGTACACTCGCTCGGAACGTGCCCTGCTTCGTGTCGACCTCCACTTCGACGGTGGGGTTGCCCCTACTATCGAGGATCTCGCACGCGCGCACGGCGGTGATCTCGCCGTCGCCGCCGGCGCGCAGCTGTGTCGTGACACGCGGGCGTGCCGCGGGCGCGAAGGCGGCACTTGTGCTGAGGAGTAGTGCTAGTAGAATACGCTGCATCGTTGCGGCGTTGCGGCTCTTTTGGCAGTATCCTGCGCGTGCTGAAGCTATGCGCTATCTGCGCACTGCTGAAGCCGTTTGTTGTCGTTGCTGCAGCTGGTACTGCACAAACGTTTGTAAACCTTCAACTGGGCACGGTTTTTTGCTAGCTTTCTTATCGCTGCGCGGCTGGAGATGCGATTTAGTCCGTCGCGCAGACTCTGAGACAGCAATGTCGCTAGATTGGACGCGGCCGCGATGGTCGAAGGCTGAGGCGAGAGCTCTCCCTAGGGCTAGTTGCACCGGTCTGGCGTGTCCGTTCGCGCGGCGGCGACGACAGCGCGCGGCGCCGCGAACGCCGAAAGGCCGACTCGCTACAAAAGATAGAAGTATACGCACGTTACGCCATCGCCGCGACCCGTGCCCCAACTACATCTGGAACGACGTCAGTCCGACGTCGCGCGCGGCCGCCAGCTGCGCGACCGCCATCGCGCGCACCGTCGACAGCTCCACCAACTCGTCCTTGTCTCTACAATTTTTCATGGCGCCCCCCAACATATCTACGACTGCTTGCGCTTGATCGAACGAAGCAGCTAATTGTAGCTTTAATTCCGACAGTCTCATTAAGGCCACCATGCACGTCGGATCGACAGCTAAAGCACTTTCGAACAGCTTCTGGGCGTTGTGCGCCTCGAACTGGTTCATCTGGATCAATGTGAGACCCTTGTTGTACAACGGTACGGGGTTCGACTCGTCCAGCCGGATCGCCTCGTCGAACTGCCGGATGGCTCCCCTCAAGTCGGCCTTCGCCAACAACACCTCGCCCTTCACCTGGTAGACTTCCGACATGGTAGGTGCCAACCTTTCCGCAGCCTCGACTTGCTCTTCGACACTTTGCGCGTCCGCACCACTATGTATCAATACGGTAGCCAACCGCAACCTAGCGAGCACATGGCCCGGAGCGACACTAATGCAGGCCTCGAGGTCGTTCTTGGCGGCTTCCAGGTCCCTCCTTATCACCCTTAACTGAGCTCGATGCATGTGCACGTCGCTGACACTGGCGCCGTCGGCATCTTGCAGGGCCGCATCCAGAGAAGCATCCGCTGACGCCATGTCCGCGTTGTCCACGTGGACGCCCGCTAAGCGTACCCTCGTTTCGACCCGCTTGGCCGGGTCCGTTTCTAGACTTAAAGCTCGTTCGTAGCACTCCGCCGCACCACTCAGATCATGCACCAGATGTTTATAGAGTCCAGCAGCCCTCTCGAGCTCCGCGACCAACTCGGGAGGGAACTGCTGGCCCGCTTGCTCGGCCTTGGCTCTCTGAGCACTGGCTAGTTCCACATCCTTGCGCGCGGCTTCGTAGCGTTTCGAGTAGGTCGCCGTCTCCGCCCGTTGGAGGAGTAGTCTGATCGTCTCGGCGTCGTCGCCCGAAGCTCTTGCTGCCTTTATTGATGTGGCATAATCTGTCGAATCCGTCGATGCCGCTTGGGCTCTCGCGTCGTACGCGGCATAGGTCATCAATAATTGCGTGATCGTGTTGGAGGACGGCATGCCGAACTTCGCTCCTGACGCACGACGCGCCGCGAGGACCTCCTCGGCCGCGGCAGCGCCGACCGCGCGCATGACGGATTCTACATTATCAACGGGTGTCGGCTGGTCCGCCTGCCGGCCGGCCTGCAGCGCCTTCTTGAAGGCCTCCCTCTGGATGAGTAAATCCGCACAAATCTCCACGAGCGCCTCCTCGTTCCGCCCGAGCTTGTCGAAAATGCGAGCTCGTCTTCTTCTAACCTTGGCGTGCTGCGGATCCGACGCTAACACGACGGCACAGTCCTCCAGCGACGCCTCCAAGTCGTCGCACCGCTCCCGACACGCGGAGCGATTATTATACAAGGCCTTCCGCTGCGGCGCGAGCGTTTCATGCGCAATGCTTAAATCAATGGCCTTCGAGAACCACTCGGCGGCCTCCGCATACCTCGGCGGACTCGCCTTGAACAGTTCGAAGGCCTTTTGCTTGCAGGCGTTAAATTCGGCCTTGACTGCTTCGCCCGTCGCCGCGTCCTTCGGCGCTTCCTCTTCGGTGCGCGGCGGCGGCGCGTCGGCCTCGTCGTCGAGCTCGCTGTCCTTCTTCTGCTGGCGCGCCCACCAGACGAGCGCGGCTATGCCGACGCCGGCGGCGGCCGCGACGGCTAGGGCCTGCGTTGCGCGCGCGTGAGCGGCCGCGTCGCCGCGCGGAACGAATGCGCGTGTATCGCGTGTAGCGCGTCGCGCCTGCTCAATTGTATCGGCGCCGCGCGTCTGCGCCGCGCCCCGCGCGTCATGTCATGGATTTTGAAAGCGTTGGCTGGCGCGCGCGGGGACGGCGTTCGCTCACCTTGGTCGCCGGCCTCGGCATCGGTCCCAGCGCTTCTCCTAGCCCTCCAGCGCTGCGATGAGGTGCGCCAGCCCGCCCGCGCGCCAATGGCCTCGATTGGAGAAGGCCTCGACGACGGGAGCCGTCGTAGGCCCCTTGGAAAGCTCAGCCGCGCTTTCGGAGGCGTCGTTGAAGTCACCAACGCGTATTTGGTTTGTGCTGCTAGTGTCTTACAGGCCGCTAGCACGCGATTCTAATTCAGCTGAAGCAAGGCGAACTGGCAGCACGGCGTGCTAGCATTGGCTGCGATAGGCGTAAATCCTTCCTCGATCATCCCTTCGAAGGGCGCACACCCAAACCGGAATCTAAAAAGGCGCCCGGCAGTCCAACCCGGCCCGTAAGTGAAAGTGCTTCCGCGCAAAAACCGCAGCCCACGCGTCCTTGTGACCAGCGCAAGGCCGTGAAAAAGGCAAAAGGCAACAATACAATGTCGCGGACGAGCTGCCTCGTGCTGCGCCCGACGCTCGCCGAGTTCAACGACATCGAGACGCTCATGCGGAAAGCAGAAGAAGAGAGCGAGGGCGCCGGCATCGTGAAAATAGTACCTCCTGTTGGATGGTGGGACGGCGCGTCGGAAGCGTCCCAGGCGTTCAACGGTAACAATATCCCCGGAAAGACGAGCGGCGGCCGGCGCGCCAAGCTACTGCTGGATACGCTTAAGTTAAGGCCCATCCGGCAAGCTGTCAGTAGACCACCAGGAACGCCCAAGGGCGCGTTCGAAGTCGCAATATTACCACAACCGCAAACAACAGCGAAGGCTTTTAGAAAAACAGCTTTGAAACTCGAAGAGGACGCGTCGAAGAAAGCTCGAGAGGCTAGAGAAAGGTTTGAGAGGAGAGGGTGCGAAGCGCGAGGCTCTGAAGACATTTCAGATGACGCGGGCGTCGAGGCGGCCTTCTGGAAGGCGTTAACACCATTAAATGAAGCGCCGTTGTATGGCGCGGACGTCGACGCTACTTGCTTTGGTGCTGATGACAAGACGAGTGAAGGACAAGTACCAGGATGGCACCTCGATTCAATACCCTCGTGCCGCCTGAGACCATTTCTCAAGAGACTGAAGGCTCGCATCCCGGGCGTGACGAACGGCATGCTCTACTTTGGGGCGCCGCGCGCGTTCTTCGCCTGGCACGTCGAGGACGCGAATCTGTACAGCGTCAATTATTTGCACTGCGGCACATAACAGCGTCTTTGTATCCTTCGCGTGACGCGTCGACGGCGTGGAGGTGGCGTGGAGCTCACACTCGCGACACGCAGGCGCGCCCAAGTCGTGGTACGCGCTCGATCCAAGAGCAGCCCCGAAGTTCGAGGAGAAGTGTAGAGAAGCTTTTCCGGATCTAGCAAGGGAGTGCAGGGATTTCCTGCGCCACAAGACCGTGGTCGTCTCCCCGGACTTGCTCGTGAAGTGGGATTTAGATCAATACCTCGTGGAATGTGTGCAAAGACCGGGCGAGATGGTCGTGACGTTTCCGGCCGGCTATCATTGCGGGTTTAATCATGGCTACAATGTTGCCGAGTCCACAAACTTCGCGACGGACACGTGGTCGGAGATCGGTCGCCAGGCGTCGCATTGCAAGTGCCAATCGGACACGGTGCGCATCGACGTGCCTCTGTTCGAGCGGTGGCGCGTGGAAGGTGAAGGAGCGTTCATTTGTAAGCCCGTCGTGGTCCAGTCATTATTACCGCCGCCGCCCCCAAAAAAGAAGGCCAAATCATCGAACAGCGCGCCGCGGAAACGGCGGTGTCGCACGTGTAGTGCTTGCAAGGCCACGGACTGCGGCGAGTGCAAGTTCTGCAAGGACTCGCCGAAATTTGGCGGCCCGGGCAAGATGAAGCAGTGCTGCGTGCGGCGCGTGTGCCTGAGTCCGCGCCTGCCCCCAGCGGCCCTCGTGAGCGGCGCGCCCGTCGCGAGCGGCACGCGGCACATCGACAAGCGCATTCCCCCCATCACGACCTAAGTTTGAAGCCTCTCGCGTCGCACGGGCGCGTCGATGGCGTCGAGGACTAGTCACAGTCTAGTGGAGTTGAGGCGCCGTCGACAGAAAATCACCGCAGTTTCGTCGGCGGCGTCGTCAGGGCGGGGCCGAAGCGCACAAGGGGTAATCATACCTCCCGATTGGACCACGTAGCGTTCGATCGCGATCGTACGGGTCGTCATCTCCAAATTTGGATGGGAGAGCTGCCAGCAAATCAGCCTCGGGAGCGAGGGAGCCACGATTGGGCAGCCACAAATTAGGCAAGACCGTGTTGATCCAGCACCCAGCGTTGCCTGCGCGTGATCGCAGCAGCAGCTGTGAGCAAGACCGCTCCCAATTCCATACCAACCTGGGAGGACAGCCAGATGATGGAGTGCTTCGGCATCTCGTGCTTCGACGCCGCCCAAGAGGCGGAGGAGGAGTTAGTTGCGGCACCACCGGAGGGCGCCAAGAAGAAGTCAAGCCCACCGAAGAAGCTGCGGAAGAAGCGCTCCGTGAAGTTCGCCGCACCGTCGGAGAAGTCCTCGAAGAAGCTCATCCCATCAATGCCGCCGTCGCCGCGACCCGTGTGCTCCCTACCGCCGCCGACGGATGTGGTGTGGGGGCCCTTGGTGGACATGATGCCCCTCACGCCAGATAAGGAGCTCGTGTTTTTCGAGTTGTTGCATTCCCACCCCTCCCAGAAACTCTTAGAACCATCATCAACCGACGGTTCGACGATCATGATGTACGCCGCGGAGTATCATGCGCATCTAGCAGGAAAGATGATTTTTGTTCATTGCCAACGGTATGGGCAGAGGTACGAGTTACTGACGACGCGTAACCATGCGGGACGGAACGCGGCGTGCTACGTGCATGAATTGGATCCCGAGCTGCCGGTCATGAAATTATTTGAAGAGGAAATGCGAAAGAACGGCGTCGACCGCGAGAGCGAGCACGCTAGAATTCTGGTACCGAAGAAGAAGAAGAAGTCGCTAGGAATAAAACGGGCCGTCGGGCTCAAGAAGGACAAGCCTGACCCGCGCGCCGGCCGGCCGGGGCTCATCGCGCAGCAGTCCGTGCGCTTCCAGAACATGAACGTTCGCTCATGACTCGGACCAATTGGTAGTAGAACACATGCGTCGACGGCGCCCCCCGTCGTAATTTGTAGTAGTAGAAAACAACACCATTATTCGACGTACCCCGCGCGCCGCGCGAGATTAGTCCCCGATGCGCGCTGCCACCGGCGCACGCCCCGGTACGCCCGGGCCGCGGGAGTCTTCCCGCCGGCCCAGCCGTACTTCGCCGGGATGGAGCAGTTTTTGCCCGGACCGGACGGGTACGCACTACAAAGTGTGTCGCGAAGCCCTTGGCGTAGTTGGTCGGCGACGGCGCAGCCGCCCGCGCCTGCTCCGAACAATTTGTCGACCTTCATGCGCTGAGAATCGAGCTTCACGATGGCCCTCGCATACAACCTGATATCGCGCGGGACGAGCTTCGCCAGCAACTGGAGCTCCGCCGCGTCCAAAACCTTGAGGTTGGCCGAGGGCACCTTGTGGCGCTCGTGGGTTAAGCGAGGACCTAGTTCCGTACTGCCGCAGCGACAGTACTCCAAAGGTGAATGCGTCGTGAGCATTCTCAACAAACACGCCGACTGGGGATAAGCCTCGGCCAATCCAACAAAATAGGCTTTACCGAGCGAAGCTAGTGCTTTGGAGAGCATGGGCGGATGCTTGGGCACGGTCCAGGCGGACTGCGCCGTCGCGAGGTATCGCGTCTGTATATCCCTCGAATGGTAGCAGGCGAAGGCGTAGGTCGCGTTCCGGTTCAAGAGTCGCTGGGCCCACGACGTCAGCCCCGCCTTCACGCCACTGCCTTGCCGCGGGAAGCCCCTATCTTGAACTCTGATAGAATACTTGCACATGAGAAATTGACTATAAGCCATTTTTATCGGATGCCGCAGCATGAGCACCAATCGTGTCCGCGGGTAGGACTGGACCAGGTGCTGCGTGTACCCGTGCCACAAAGACTTCTCGTGCGAGCCTTTCAGGATCGCGCCCCTTGGTAGGTGTCGGGGCGAGTCCTTCATGAACGACGCGCCCGCGTTCTTCGGGATATGTACGAAAATATAGAGGTACTTGTTCACTATTGCCGACGAGTTGAGCGTGCCGCGCCACTTGACGCCGTCGCTCCGCGAGAGGCGGCGGCGGCGCTGGTCGGCTTCGGTGGCATCGCGCGGTGCTGGTGCTGCCCCGGTGGCTGCATGGGTGTACGGCAACGCCACGGCGGTCGCGCTTAGGGGTGGCTGCCCCAATGTTGTGGGCAGCGCTGCCGCGGCGGCAGCGATGGCCCAGAGTGTGCGCATGGCCTTAGCTATGCAAGCATGGTGTGGCAGCGCATCGGTACGCGTGTTTTTGTCCCGATCAAGGCCAGAGCAAAATTGGGGCTGCTTGCTAGTGCCTTACTGAACGCTAGCTACTGCAATTTGCAGTCCGACGACGCGAGGAGCAATTGCGGCAGCCTACAGCTGGTCGAACCGTTCACTGGAAGCACTGCAAAGCGCGCAAGCCACGCAGCACCGCAGGAAGCGTCCTAGGTGTGGAGCGAGGGGCACAGCCTCAAGCAGCGCTGCAGCCGCCAAGAGCCGTCGTCCGTCGACGCGCGCAAGCATAAGTAGTCGACCCGATGCGTCGCGCGGCGCTGACGATGCTCTCGCTGCGCGCCGCGAGGGCCTTCCTGCGGCCCGCGGTGCGCGCTCCGCTGCGCCGCGCCGTCGTCTTCTCGACGACGGAACCGCAGCAAAAGAAGAAGAAGCAGCAGCAGCAGAAGAAGCAGCAGAAGGTCCAGAAGGGCGCGGCCACGCAGGCGTCCGACTCGATCTGCAGTGCGTCCGAGGACTTTAGCCAGTGGTATAGCGATGTGATAAGACAAGCAGACATGGTCGACGCGTCGCCGGTAAAGGGCTGCATGGTCATCAAGCCCTGGGGCATGGCCGTGTGGGATGGTTTGAAGGACGCCTTAGATAAGAAGATCAAGAAATCTGGGGCTGAGAATGCTTACTTTCCTCTACTCATCCCTCGATCATTCCTGTCCAAGGAGGCGGAGCACGTCGATGGTTTTGCGAAGGAGTGCGCCGTCGTCACGCACCACCGCCTGAAAGGTGGTGATGATGGCTTAATACCCGATCCCGACGCCGAGCTCGACGAGCCCCTCATCATACGACCCACCTCGGAAACGATCATCTGGCACATGTTCCAGAAGTGGATCTCTTCCCACAGGGACCTACCTCTAAAAATCAACCAGTGGGCGAACGTCGTGCGATGGGAGATGCGGACGAGACCGTTCCTACGGTCCTCGGAGTTCCTCTGGCAGGAAGGGCACACGGCGCACGCGACGTCGGACGAAGCTATCGCCACGGCGGAGGAGATGCTCGACGTCTACGCGGAGGTTGTCGAGAATATTTTAGCGGTACCAGTGGTCAAAGGCAAAAAATCAGCTATTGAGAGATTTGCCGGCGCCGACGAGACCTACACGATCGAAGCGCTCATGCCCAACGGCTGGGCTTTACAATCAGGTACGAGTCATTTCCTAGGGCAGAACTTCGCGAGAGCGTTCGACGTGTATTATCAGAACAAGGAGGCGAAGCGGGACCTGGTCTGGGCTACTTCGTGGGGCGTGTCGACGCGGTTGCTGGGTGCGCTGGTCATGACGCATAGTGATGATGCGGGGTTGGTGCTGCCTCCTCGAATCGCGCCGGTGCAGGTGGCGCGCGGCGTCCTACGATGTCTGCGCGATGGCGTCATTCGAGTCCCGCGTCGATGGCGTGGAGGTGGCGTAGAGCCCACCGCACGCCGTCGCCGCGATAGTCACGATCGAGTACTCCTACGCCACCGCGGCGCTGTCGACGCGACGTCGTCGCGGCAACATACGCTCACCGGTCGATCCACGCGCAGGTTGCATTAGTACCTATCGTCAAGGGCGCGGAGAAGGACCCCGAGGGTACACAGACCGTCATGTCATTGGTCGACAAGGTCGTCGACGAGTGCGAAGCCTTGGGTCTTCGCGTGAAAGTCGACGACAGAGAAAACATGCGGCCGGGCGCCAAGTACTTCGAGTGGGAGCGGAAAGGAGCTCCACTAAGGTTGGAGGTCGGTCCGCGGGATGCTGCCCAGAACGTCATGGTCGTGGCGTCTCGTCTAGGTGGCGAGAAGCAGACGATTGCCGTGGACGAGGTGCCTTCTCATCTCAAACAACGGTTGGACGAGATGCAGGCGAAGTTGTTTGCCGATGCGTCCGCACGGTTGAAAGATAGAACAATTGATATTGCTACGTACGAGGACATGAAGTCAAAAATTGCGAATGAGGACCTCGGCTTCTTCCGCGTCCACTGGAAGGCCGACGATGCGAATGAGAAGGCCATCAAGGAGGACTGCGCCGCGACGATCCGATGCTACCCTTTGGATGCTCAGGGCGACCTGGAGGGCAAGACGTGCTTCTACTCGGGCGAGCCGGCGACGCACGTGGCACTCTTCGCGCGGGCTTTCTAATTCTTGTTCTTAGCCTTCGTGCTACGTAGGGGGTTCGGGGTTTAGCGCTTGCGGACGCCGAGCGGTCTTTTGGTCGAGACAGCCTTGATGCCCTGGGCGTTGGCGTAGGACTTGGTCTTCTTGCGCACCATGAGCATCTTCGCGCGGCGGCGGTTCCGGCCCGCGGCGGCCGCGGGCGCGAGCGCCGGCGGCGGGTGGAACGCTCCCGGCGCGGGGTTCCTTAATAAAGCTTGTTGGAACGCTAATACGAGGGCGTCGGGCTTCTTGGCCTTGTGGGCGTGCTTGACGTGGCGCGGCGCGCCGTCGCCGTCGCCGCGGGCGGCGGGTCTTAACGTCTTCACCATCTCGCCGGACAGAGCGCGGTCGATCGCCCGCGCGACGTGGACGGAGGGGCGCTTCAGGCGCATGAACTTGTGCCTGTGGGTAGTTGGTCAACGCGCGGCGCTCGCGGCGATGGCGTCATCTCGTAAAGCGCGGCGGTCGAAACTCCGCGAGCGGCGACTCGTAGTCAGAGCGGTCTTCTCGGTCGAACACGGGGGGCGGACAGGCCCGGACGGCAGCAGTAGGCCACCAGAATAAGCCTCTGGCTTTGATGTCCTTTTTTGGCCCGCCCGTGGCGCCGTCGCGCAGCGGGACTCGCCCGGCAGTGCACGCATACATCGGACGAAACAATGAGTGAGTAGATACGCTGTGAATATACGCAGCGGCGTTGCTACAGCCGCGTTTGCTGCGAGAACGCCTCCGTGAAGCTCAGGCTTCGCGTGATGGCGGTCTACGAGAGCCCTCGGATGACTCGTTGTACACGCTCATCAGTCCCGCCGGGGCCGGCTCTCCTGCTTCGGCCGCGGTGGTCGGACCCGATTCGCGCTCGGCGCGCGTCGGCTTGGACTTATAGACCGAACTCCTCGGCGGCCTCGGCTGCGAGGATCACAGGCCACGACGCCATCGACGAGACAAAGAAACAACACAGGTACTTAGAACACCTCCACCCCGCTCTCGACGTTCGGGAGCGTGTTCACCTCGGAGATCTCGATGTAGCGCGGCGCTTGCAATCGCCGTCTCTTCGGTATTAATCGAGACACGATCACGACGCAAAGAAGAAACAGCAACACCGCAGAAACGGCCCGCACCATCTTCAGGTCCCGTCCCGGCGCCACATCATCTACCAACAGTAAAGATGAGGAAGCGTGCGCATTTATAAGACGCGCGTACCACGCGAAGGACCGCTTCGGAGTCCGTTTTAAGGAAGCATAGTCGACGAAGACCAGCCCGAAGCGCTTCGAGTACCCGTCCGCCCACTCGTAGTTATCTAACAAACTCCAAGCGTAGTAGGCTCTCACGTCGGCGCCCCTTTGTATGGCGGTAGCGACGCCGTCGATGTGCGTTCTCAAGTAATCGATCCTCCATGCATCGTCGTGCTCGTCTTCGCCGGAAGGCTGGTCGCACCCATTTTCCGTGACGGCCAGCGGGAGGTTATATCGCTCGTGCAACCATAATAACACATCAGTCAACCCGTCAGGCGCCACGTACAACCAGGGCGAACCACCGACGACGCCAATTTTCGGATCGCCCTCGGACGGTTGCCTTTGTGTTGCCAAGTGGTACTCGTTATTGAGCGCGGGGATGCCCGCCGCGTCTCCCACTGATGCCGCAGGATAGACGGCGTCGGCCGCAGCTACATATCTAGAAGTGTAGTAGTTGACGCCCAGCATATCGACACTACCTTTCAGTAGCTGTTGTTCCTCATGGGTAAACTGGGGGAGTGCCGGTGCCCGAGCTTTCAGCGACTGAGGGTAATCACCTCTCACCAACGGGTCGAGGAACCAGGCCCACTGCGCCTCCATGAAGCTCGACGCGGCGTTCGCGTCGTCGACCGACCCTTCGCGGAGCGGCCAGGCCATCCAGCCGCAGTTCACCATGTCTATTGAGTAACCTGTTGAAAAGCGTGCCCGGAAGCGAGAAGCGGCATGCGCATGACTCAAAAGGACGTGGTGCGCCGCTAGTAAAGGCTCCGTCTCGGAATCGCCTTCTCTACACCTCGTTCTATCCGAACACCGACCCGGCGCCATGACGCCCGTGCCGTAGCCGCCTCCCACGAAGGTCAGGGGCTCGTTGAACGTCGTCCAGGTTTTTACTTGATGACCAAATAGCTCGAAGCACGCGTCCGCATATGCAGAAAAGTCCTCCACTATGTCCGACGAGAGCCATCCACCATACTCTTGCTCAAGCGTAAGGGGCAGGTCCCAGTGGTACAACGTCACTCGAGGTTCGATATTTTTTTCTACCAGTAGGTCCAGCAACGCCGAGTAGAACGCGACGCCCTCCTCATTCAGAGTCCTGCCGTCTGGCATTAACCGGCTCCACGATAATGATAGACGGTAGTGTTTGATGCCCGCCTTTGCCAGTAAATCTATATCTTCTGGATAGCGATGGTAGTGGTCGTCGGCCACGTCGCCACTATCGCCATTGTGGGTCTTTCCCTTTTGATGCGAAAACGAATCCCAGATGCTCGGGCCGCGGCCGCCTTCTTGTGCGGCGCCTTCGATCTGGTAGGCGGCCGTCGCGGCGCCGAAGGCGAACGCCTCGGGGAGCTTTAACAAATTCGGCGGGAGCGCATCTACCGTAGCGGTTTTGGCGGCTGCGACTGCTGTCGTACAGAGGAGCGCCGTCGCGCCTCCCAGCGCCATTGCGCGCAGCGGTTTGGGGTGCTGCAAGTGAGGGTCAAAGGTTAAAGTCGAGCGACGGCCTCGTGTCCAGCAAGCTGGTCGTCGTAAGCACTATTGCAGCGCGCCCGCACGCCGGCCAACGCGTTTCAAGTGCTTACGGGCCGTGTTTGCAGCGGCGTGATTAACTTTTTTTGTTAGACCGATAAACACACTAGCTTTTCGCGAGAGGCATTCATTTTGGCCAGCGTGGGTGGCTTTCTGGTGGTCAAGAGCTAGCGCAACTTGCGGAAAGCAACAAATATATCTGCCGGAGCATCGCTGCGGCGGCGAAATTCGTATTTAGGCAGTAGAGAGCATCGTGACATGGCGTGGCGTAGACTCATCGGCGGCAGCGCCGGCGCAAGGACGCCGAGGACGCCGATGCAAGGCCTGCGCGCGTTGTCCGCGGCCCCCGCTTCCGCCGATTTAACAAGAAACATCGGCATCTCCGCACACATCGATTCAGGAAAGACGACCCTCACCGAGCGCATCCTGTACTACACGGGCCGCATCAACAACATCCACGACGTTAGAGGAAAGGACGGCGTCGGGGCCAAGATGGATTCCATGGACTTGGAGAGGGAGAAGGGCATTACCATACAGTCAGCAGCAACCCATTGCTCTTGGAACGAGAATCACATCAATATCATTGATACGCCGGGCCACGTCGACTTTACGATAGAAGTGGAACGAGCTCTGAGAGTTTTGGACGGCGGCGTTCTCGTATTGTGTGGTGTTTCTGGAGTGCAATCGCAATCGTTGACGGTCGATCGACAGATGAAGAGGTACGACGTTCCGAGAGTGGCCTTCGTGAATAAACTAGACAGAGCCGGGGCGAATCCGGACAAAGTCGTGGAACAGCTACGAGAGCAGATGGCTTTACATGCTTGCAGTGTCCAGATGCCTATTGGTTTATCAGAGAACCATGAAGGTGTCGTGGATTTAGTTAAAAGGGTAGCGTACACCTTCAAGGGTGTGAAAGGTGAGGAGGTCGAGGAGACCGATGTCCCTTCTTCGTTGTCTGATGAGGTCGAGGAACGCAGGAATACGCTCATCGAAGCGGTAGCTGATGTGGATGATGCTCTCGCGGAACTGTACCTCGAAGGTGACGAGATTGATGCCGACGTGCTGACGGAGGCGATCGGGCGAGCGACGAAGGCTCGAGAGTTCGTTCCCGTTTTTATGGGTTCGGCGTTCAAGAACAAGGGCGTCCAGCCTTTACTGGATGGCGTCGTGTCCTATCTGCCGGCGCCTACTGCTAGAGAAGGGGTGTGTGCATTGGACTTGGAGAACGACGAGGCCCCGGTACCTATTGATTGTGACTCGGATGCACCACTACTTGCATTAGCGTTCAAATTGGAGGAGTCTAGGTTTGGGCAATTGACGTATGTAAGAATCTACCAGGGCACCCTAAAAAAGGGCGACTACATCCAGAACGTACGAACTCGCTCTAGAACGAAAGTACCGAGGGTCGTACGGATGCACGCGGACGACATGGAGGAGATTGACGAGGCGTCGGCCGGTGATGTGGTGGCCATTTTTGGGGTGGAATGCGCGTCCATGGACTCGTTTGTTTCTGGCGAGAAGCGGGGTGAATCATCTCGATTAGCGATGGCGTCCATGTACGTACCAAGACCAGTCATTTCCCTAGCGGTAGCACCGAAGAAGGGCGCGCCGCCGAATGTGGTCGATGCCTTCGGCAACGCCTTGCAACGTTTTACGAGAGAGGACCCTACGCTGCGGGTCCACGTCGACAATGAGTCGAAGCAGACTATTATTAGTGGCATGGGCGAGCTCCATCTCGATGTGTATGTCGAGCGGATGAAGCGCGAGTACAACGTCGAAGTTACGGCAGGTGAGCCCCAGGTCAATTATAGGGAGGCTATAACAAGGAAGGCTACGTTCGACTACTTACATAAGAAGCAGACTGGAGGTTCGGGCCAGTACGCCAAAATCATAGGGTACATCGAACCGATTGAGGAAGAGACTTTCGAGTTCGTCAATGAGTGCGTCGGTACGAATGTCCCGTCAGAGTTCATCCCGTCGGTGGAGAAAGGGTGTCGAGACGCGATCGCGAAGGGCGACCTCGTAGGGTTTCCGGTGGAAGGTTTACGCGTTGTGTTACAAGATGGGGCCGCGCACGCCGTCGATTCTTCGGATCAGGCCTTCCGGGCCGCGGCTCTCTATGCGGTGAAAAAAGCGATCGGGGAGGCGGGCGCCAAGGTCCTCGAACCGGTCATGGCCCTGGAAGTCAGCGCCCCGACCGAGTTCCAGGGCGACATCATGGGCTCCATCAACCAGCGGCGGGGCATGATAACGAATAACAGTACTGATGGGGCCCAGTCCGTGATTAATGCGGACGTGCCCCTCGCGCAGCTTTTTGGGTACTCTACCGATATTCGCTCCCAAACGCAAGGTAAAGGCGAGTTCACGATGGAGTACAAGACGCATACGAGCGTCATGCCCGACCAGCAGGCCGAGTTGGTCAAGGAGTTCCAAGCTAGACGGGCGGCGGAGAGCGCGGGTAAGTAGGGTTGTTATCATCTTCGGAGTCGTCTGGCACCGCCTCCGCGGCGATGGCGTGCTCTCCACCGAAGGTGTATATTGGAGGCACATGGTTAGACGGGGGACAGGATCTATAGGGGACCGGCAAGGTACGGCAACACGACACCAGCGGGGAGCGCGGCGACGCGCGACGCCGCCGGCGCCCTGATAGGAGCCGCCGGGCACTCGCGCGCCCGCCGCGCCCGCACCTCGTTTAGTTTCGCGAGCGCACGGGCGACGTTTTTTGGAGAAGGCAGCGTTCGGCGCATCTCCACGCACGTCTCCAGATGACGTTCCGCCTCGACGTAGTCGCCGCGGTGGCCGAGGGCCACTCCCAAATTTTCGTGCGAGTTCGCCACGTCAGAAGTAACGGCGTCGCGCCCGAAGACCGCGCGCTGCATGGCCAGCGCCCGTTTGTGGTAGGAGACGGTCTCGTCGTACGCTCCATTGTAATCAGAGACGACGCCCAGGTTCCCAAGTGCCTTCGCGACGTCCGCGTCGTCGCCGCGATGCATCTGGGTCAAAACCGAGAGGGCCTGTTCGTACTCATGCTTCGCCTCGCGGTAGCGGCCCCGCCGACACAGGGCGTTTCCTAAATTGAGGCGGGCGCAGGCCGCGTCCTTGGTCTCCAACATAGATCGGGAAGCATAAATCTCGAGGGCCTCGCGGAAGCGCTCCTCCTCCCCAGAAGCAATTCCTAAATCATTGAGGACCGCGGCGACGGCCGCGCCGTCTTCTCCATATGATCGCTTCTCCCGTAGGGCTCTCTCTAACGTCGCCGCGGCCCGCGCATCGCCGCAGTTCAGTAAAGCGGCTCCCAGCGCGTGGCGCGCCGCCGGAATATAATGAGACTCCTTCCTCAGACTCCTTTCCAAAAACTCCTCGGCGAGCGCCACGGCGCCCGCTCCACTATAGGTCGTGAGGCAGACGCCGCACCGACGCCACGCGTCGACGCGCGGCTCCACAGACCGCGCCCAGCGCGCGAGGCAGGCGACGTGGACGTGGGCCGAGTCGCCCCGACACGCGCAGGGCGTTATTAACTCACCTTCGTCCGAGAGGCAGATGCGGCAGGCCGCTCCTGGTATTGTTGCGGCTTGGGGGCTGCCCTTCGGCGGCGGCGCGGCGTCGAGCTGCCTGTAGGAATTTTGAGGTGAGGTTTTGGGCGTGCCTCGGCTGTGCCGGCGGCCGAAGATGCCCATTTTGGTGTCTTTCCACAAGGTACAGAGAGCCTCTCGATGTTGCTGATCGAGCGGTTCAAGGAAGCGGGGCTTCCCTCTAGGCGTCGTCGCGGAGAGCTCTGTGACTGAGGTTTTATGCTTTGTTGGGCTTTGCTGACATCTGCGTTTCGGGACGGGTTTCCCAACCTGTTTTTTATCGCGCGTTTTTGGCTGTCTCCTGGCGCTGTCTGCATCGTTAGCAGTCGTGCCGAAGAGCTTCTAGGCATACCGGTACAGCGCTGCGACGATTTGTGCGCACCGCTGCCCCCAGAGCACTCGGAGAGCTCCACACAGAGAGCTCTCCCAGTCAGCTCAGCTGCGCGACACCAGTGTGCGCCGTCGCCGCAAAGTCGCAGAAATAACAAACGGATGGCCCAGGACCGCTGGTACGCGCCGGCCGTGCCCTTCGTCGCCGGCGCCGTCGCGGGCGGCACTGTGAAAACGTTCACGGCACCGCTCTCTCGATCGACCATTTTATTACAGACGGCCGGCCGCGACCAATTACATACCAGTGGAGGCGCCCTGGTCCAGGCCTCCCAATATTTGAGGCACGTGTCGACGACGGAAGGTCTCAGATCCTTCTGGAAAGGCAATGGAGTGTCGATACTCCAAAAGATGGCAACGACGGGCTCGAACTACTTCGTTTATGAAAGGTTGAAGGAAATGTTGCGATTTTGTTGGGCTTCTTCTGATGATGTGGGCTTCAAGGCGCGATTGCTGTGCGGCACGCTCGCCGGCGCCATTAACGTCACGGTGGCCTACCCTTTGGATTTGATCAGGACAAATATCGCGTCGTCCCACGAGGCGGCGGCGCGCGGCTCGGAGTGGGCGGGTATTGTGGAGACGGCGTCGTTGTTGTATCGGGCCCACGGCTTAAGCGGATTCGCGCGCGGCCTCCCGGCGACGCAGCTCTGCCAGGGCGTGAACATCGGCCTCCACTTCGGCATCTACGAGACGCTGAACACGAACCCCGTCTACCGCTCGGCGTTTGAAAGAGCGATGCCGCGGTCCTGGCGCACCGTCGACGACGACGGACGACCGAGGACGTCCTTCGCCTACTCCATGGTCTGCGGGCAGTGCGCGGGGTTGGTGGCGTCTTCATTAGTGCAGCCGCTGGACCTCGTGAGAAGGCGGCAGCAGCTCCTAGGCTCGGGCGAGGGCCGCGTCTCCTTCTGGCGCGTGGCGTCGGACCTGGTTAGAATAGGTGGGGTCAAGGAGCTGTACCGGGGCCTCGCGCCGGAGCTCTGCAAGGTGTGCCTCTTCCCGGCGTCGGGCCTCAACTTCTACGTCTACGAGCTCGTGCGCCAGGAGGTCTTTGGGGATAGGAGCGGGCGGAGGTAGCTTCTTTTTGGCTTGTTAAACTGTCTTTGTTTTTGGAATTAGCGTCGACGGCGTGTGTCCGTTGTCAACCTGTGGTGCTCTCTGAGTCGCCGCGCGTGATGGATCGTCGACGGCGCGGCCTCATGCGTCCCGAGGTGCGCGAGGAACCCTCCACGCATGCCGCCGCGACGCCCAGGGCTCCGGGGGAAACCCGCCCCGGGTCCAACTTGCCTTTTTCTCCGGCTGGGCCCAGCACGACGGGGGGAGCGGCAGCGCCCTTTTCTCGCCGCAGGGGCTGCCTCCGAGCGTCGGAGCGCCTCGACCACTTATTTGAAGGAGAGCCGCGGCGGGCGCGCGGCGGTCCGGACCATGGAGTACGGCGCCATCGACGAGTTGGACAAAGAGGACGCGCCGCGGCAGGCGAAGCGCTACGCCGTCGGCGTCGTCACGGCGACGGCCCTCGTCGCCCTCGGCGCGACGTCCGCCATCCGGACGACGACGTCCCTGCGCGCCACGGCGCAGAACCCGACGGGCCGGCGGGTGCAGGTCCACGCCTTCGCGGACGCCCTGTGACCCGACTGCCGCCGGCACGCGATGTCGCTGCACGACGTGATGTTGAGCAACGACGACCTGCTGGCGGCGATCGACCTGACGGTGGATTTTCACGGAAACGAAGCCTCGGTCGAGGAGCACGGGATGGTGCTGCTGGACGTGAATCGGAATCACCTGTGCGTCCAGCACGAGGCGGACCTGGACCAGACGGAGTGGTGGCCCACGGCGCACTGCATGTTCGGGTTGCAGGCGTGCCTGGATAATGATGGGTCTACGACTTGTGATCAAGCCGAGAGTGGTTCGGAGGACGACCTCACTTTGAGTGGAGGCGAGACGGACCTCGCGAACTGCGACTGCTCTTTAAATGGAGTCACGTCCTACTGCCTCTCGAAATATACGGATGTGGAGTGGTCCTCGCTCGACAAGACCTGCGACGTGTCGCGGCTCGCGAAGAAGTCCTCCGGCCGCGCGGCCCAGGCCGACGACGGCGCGACGCTCTGGGTCACCATCGACGGCATCAAATACACCTACGCCGAGGGCGCGGCCTACGGCGGCACGAACACGGAGGAAGGGTTTGGGGCTTGGGCGGCTCGAGTGATGGGCGTCGTCTGCCAAAGTGTGCAAAACGCGGGCCAGGTCGTGCCCGAATCGTGCGCCGGGTACTTCCCCCCGCACTAGATCGCTGTGGCGTGTTGTCGAGGTCCGATGCTGATGACGGAGCGGCACCGATACTGGTGCCGCTCCCGAGATAAACCTTCGGACCTTGGCGGCGCGCGCGCGGTTTTCCCCTCCCCTTTGCTGTTTTTAAGGAGGATTTGTTTTCTAATTTGGCTCGACTCATTGTGGATGTACTATAGTTACGGTGCTAGGACTAGTGGGCGGAGCCCCTGGGGGGGAGACACCGCGCGTCGCCGATTCATCGGCGGCGGGCGCGGGCCGCTTCTTTCATAACAGCGTACCTCCTTCTAAGCAGAACCGCCTCGGCAAAACCCCCCGAACAATGTGCAACGTTCGCCCGTTCAATCAACTTGTCCCGCGACTTCCCGCAGGCGGCCTTGGACCGACTCATTGCTAGCGGCCCGTAAGACTCTAGCAAGGCGTCGAGCGGCCTTTTTGGACCACAACTCGACCGGGTGCAGCCGGCATCGATTTACAGGCCGTAGTCCTGCTTATCTTCGACGCCTGCGACCTCACAGCCAATTTTCGGTGCACGAAACGCGCCAAGACCGGAGATTAGCTCCCTGACCGCATTTAGTAACTCGCGGGTAACTCGCCGTAAGTTGCCGACGCCGCGCCGCTGTACGCCATGCATCACCTCCTGGCCGTGCTGAGCCTCGCGACGGCGCTCGTCGCGCCGCCGCAGCGCCAGACGACGCGCCTCCGCGCCGCCTCGCTCGAGAAGAGGGGCGACGACTACATCTTCGAGGACATCGCGAAGAACCTGGGAAAATGCGACCAGGACCGCCTCTACCAGTACCAGCTCGAGCTCGCGGAGCGCTACGGCGAGGACAAGATCGGCCGCGCGGCGCCGCCGCCGAAGCCCAAGAAGCCGAAGCAGGGGGCCGCCGTCGTCGACGCCGAGCGCGAGGCCGTGGTCAAGGCCGTGACGACGCCTCCCGCCCAACGCAACTCCAAGCTCCGCTGGCGGGGCCTCGCGTGCGGCGCTGTTGTGGCGTTATTCTTGGCTCCCGGGTTTTTGGAGTACTTGATATCCGTCCGGACGAAGGCGCTCGCGCTCGAGAAGTCGCTGGAGGCGCTCGTCGTGGCCGTGGCGGCGCCGGCGACGGACGCTCTCTCCGCTGCGTGCGGCGCCGCCGCGCCCGTCTGCGCATCGGCCTACGGCTCCGTCGCAGCGGCGGCGGCCGGTGCGTATGGTGCCGCCGCGCCCGCCTGCGCCAAAGCTTGTAGTAGCGTCGGCGCGGCGGCGGCGTCGGCAGGTGCCGCTGTCGGACCGCTCGCGGCCAAGGTTGGCTCGGCCTGCGGATCCGCGTGTGGGAGTGTCTCGGCGGCAGCATCTTCGGCGTATTCAAAGGTCTCCGCGACCAAGGTCGGCGCTGCGGTGACGAGCTGCGTCGCCAAGGCGAGCGCGCGGGTCGGACCGCCCCTGGCCCGCGTATGGCGTTTTCTCGTCAATTGGAAGGGGTTGATCTTTTGGCGGCCAGGTCATTAATGTTATTTAGTTGTATCTACCAACCAACGAGTGATGTTGCGACCCCCGTACCCGGAACTTGGCGTGTTTTTGCCTCTCCGTGCATTCACAGCATTTTGTGAGCACTGTGAAGCACTGCCATTGCAAAAAACGACCTCAGCGCTGCTATCCATCATGGCCTCGCGCATCATGCTGCTCCTCGCGCTTCCAGGTGCATCACCCGCGTCGCACAGCCCATAATTTGCTCTCGCGTCGCACGGCTGTATTTCAGCACACGCGTCGTCATTCGTGCGGACGCGCGTCGTCGCGGCGCCGCGACATACGCTCACGTACCCCACTTGGCGCAATTGCGCCGACGCTCCGCGCGAGCGGAGCACGAGCTCCCGCGCAGCGACGCTCTCGACGCCGCGACAATGAAACTTCCCGAAAATCAATCCGCGAACTCGCGCAGGCGTCCGCGGCCACGGCTATATGACCGACCCGCCGTCACGCCAGTACGAGGCGCATCTGGCCAACAACGGCGGCTCGCACGACGAGTACGACCCCCACGGCGTCGCGGCGCGCGACATGGTAGCCGAGTGCCCTGATTGTGCGGCGCGCGACGGCATGGGCCCGCCATGGTACGGGTCGAATCCGTGGTCCGCGCCAGGAACGGCGCAGAGCCTCGATTTCGTCATGGAGTCGGGCACGAACATCCTCGGCGTCTGCGGCGCGTCGCCGTCCAACAAGCTCAACAACTACAACACGCCTCTGGATGGGCACTGGGGCATGAGCCCCAAGACGACCTACAAGGCGGGTGACGTGATTGACCTGGCCTGGTGCGTTTCGGTCGCTGCCGGCGTGAACGCCACAAATCCAGTAGAACTCCTGACACTCACTCATCGATTACGCACAGGCGGACCATGGCGGTGTCCCGATGTTTAGGCTGTGTGACGACGAAAGCCTCGTGTCGGCCGTGACGACGCCTGACAAACCGCCGTCGCTCGCGGACCTCGAGGCGCTCGAGCAATGTTTTCATTCACGTTCTTCCCCCCATCCCCGCGCGTCCTTGTTCTTTCCCCTTTTCCTTTGTTATCTACTTCCCGCGTAAAAGAGCTTTGCCTCACGATATTTCCGAGGGAGCGGAGGAGTGCGCGTATCGGCGCCAGCGTATAAAACACACTAGACTGAGCAAACTCTCTGGGCTCTGCACTTGGCTCTGCGGTTTTGCTCGACTCCAGTGCCTCTTGGCGGCAGCGGAGATCCTGAGATTCTCCCATCGGTGCTGCAGCAGCACTGCCCTGCAAAACACCAATGTCCAACTTCTCCAATCCCTTCAAAAAACAGCCCACAGCCAAGGAGGCTGCAAAAGGCGTGAAAAAAGAAGTGAGGAGCAGCCAAAGAGAGCTGGACCGAGAACTGCGCGACATCGATCGACGCGAGGCGCAGCTCATTGCCGACATCAAAAAACAAGCGAGGGACGGCCGCGAGACGATGGTGCGAGTTCTCGCAAGAAACCTCGTGCAGCTACGAAGTTCGCGGGAGCGGCTCCTGAAGGCGCGCGGCACCGTGGGAAGCATGTCTGCACAAGCCAGTGCGATGGCCGCGTCGATAACCGTGGCCGACTCGCTCCAAAAGACGTCTAAAGTAATGCACAAAATGAACGCATCGGCGCAGAAGTCGGCAATGTCCGTGGCCGCCTTCCAGAAAGAAGCCGAGCGCATGAACATGACGGAGGAAATGATGGGCGACATGCTGTCCGACGCCTTTGACGACGATGAGGATGAGGCGGACGCGGTCGTGGGCCAGGTCTTGGCCGAAGTAGGCCTGAACACGACGAAGAACCTGCAGGACGCACCGACGGCGGCCCTGTCCGAGCCCGAAGCCGCTGAGGCCGACGACACGGACCAGTTGCTGAGACAATTGAACGCGCTGTAGGAAACGAGTAAAAGAATGTTGTTGTAACGGTCGAACGATTACTTTACACTAGTAACTAAAGTTCATCGCCGCGAGGCAGCGTCGGCGCTTCGACCTCCGGCTTCTTCTCGCAGATCAGCGCGCCGTGGCGGTTGCCCACATGCTCGTCGTCGGCGCACGACGACGGATCGACGGACGCCTCCTCGACCTGGCCGCGGAAGCCCGTCTGGCATTTTTGACAGAGAAGGATCCCGCCCGGCTCCATGTCGCAGCCCGCGCAGGACCCGAGGTACGAGCCGGGCGGAATCGTCGCGCCGTTCGGCCGCGCCGGCGTCCGCCGCCGCTTCTCGCGCTCGTAGTCGCGCTTCCGTTCATAGGGGTCGCCAAAAGGTTCATATTTAAAGTCCTCGGGGAAGTAGCGCCGCAACACCCTTTCGGAAAAGGGCATGCCCTGCGTCATCCCGTCCCGCTCGAAGCCTCGGTCCAGGTCGTCGCCGCGGTCGTACGCCGCGCGCTTCTCGGGATCGCCGAGGCAGTCGTGCGCCGCCGACACGCGCTCGAAGGCCGCCGTCGAGCCGTCGTTTTTGTCGGGGTGCGCACTCCGAGACGCCGCGCGGAACCTGTGCACAAATCAACCAGTGAGTCGTCGAGCAGGCGTCGCGAACGCGCCGTGAAATTTTGATTTATGCGCAGCGCGGAACGCCTTCCGCAATTCATCGGTCCCGAAGTCGCGCGTCACGCCCAGCACGAGGTAGTGGTTGTGCGACTCGTTGCCGCCCGCGAGGCGCCTTCGTTCGACGTCGACGGCGGCGAAGACGACGGCGTCGCGGACGCCGTCGCGCGTTCGGTCGGTCCACGCTAATCTTTCGGCGTTGCGCAGCGCGTCGGAGGCTCGCCCCGCATCGAGGGCCAGCGCCGCGTCGGCGACGAGCGCCGCCCCGTACGTCGGGAATAATTCCAGCGCCTCCTTCAACGAAGTCCGCGCCTCGTCGAAGCGCCTTGATCTTCTACAGCACTCGCCGCGCCTTAATGAAGCCAGGGCCGACGCCCACTTGACGATTTCCGCGTCCTCGGCCCGGTTCCAGAAGGGCTGGATCGCGTACTTGCCTGCCTTCCACGCGTCGGCGCACTTGCCGTAGTCGCCGCTCGCCGCGAACTGCGCCGCCTCGCTCGCGTCGGCCTTGGCCACGAGGTCGGCCGGCGGCGCCAGGGGCTCTCGACTGTCTTGTGCAGTAGCGCCGTCGGGCGCCGCGAGGGCCTGGAGCGAGCCGAACTCGGACACGGCGTTTCCGGCAATCGCGTTGCGGATCACCGCGTTGTGGTGGCGCCGCTGGTGGACCAGATTCCAGACCATGTTGCGGTCGCCGATGTAGATGACCTGCGCACGGCTTTACGCCGTCGACGCGGCGATGGCGTGGTGCCAGCGTAAAGCAGACGCGGAGTCGCGCCTGCCACGGCAGCTCGTCCTCATTATCATCGTCGCCCGCCGCCATGTCCTCCGCCGCGGTGCGCTCGTACGGCGACGGCCGGTGGCTGTGGCTCCACGAATCGCCGGCGCCCGGGATGACCGTGTCGCCCGCGTGCTCGAAGCGGTCCCGGCCGCTCTGGTCCACAAACACCCACTCCGTCTCCTTGCCGCTTTTGGTTTTGAGGCCCACGGGCGGGCCCGCAAACGCTAAGATCCAGTCGGACTCCTCGTTGCGGTAGGCCACTTTGCAGCGCCGCGTTCGACACGCGCGCCGCAGCGTGTTTGGGTCGACGAGCGCGTAGACGCCGTTCAAGTCATCAAGCGTCGACCCGGCGACGAAGAAGCCCTGGGCCCAGTCCCTGACGGTCCCGACGCGCCGCGGGCCGCCGCCGCCGCCGCCGTAGGGCACGACGCCGCCCGGTCCCACTAACTGGGCACCGATGCCCGTCATGAGCAGTGCTGCTATGAGTGCGTGCATTTATTCGACCTGTTTTGGCTTAATGCATCCTGCCACTCCCTGCAGTGTTTGCTGCCGTACGCGTGCAACGAAGACTCAGAGCGCTTATTGGCAGCACGGCGACAGTGCCAGTAGTCCCAGACACAGACGTAACGGATCTGCAGGCCTACCTCCGCATGAAAAGGCGCTGCTCAAACGCTGTCGACGTAGAAACCCGCGAGCTCAGGAGGCCCGGGGCTCGATCGCCAGTGATTTATCTTTAGCTTTGTCTTAAACTCCCCAGCCTTAGTGCTCTTCAGGCTGCTCCAAACAGCGCCACCTCGTCGGCGTTTCGCCCACAGCAACGACGCACGACACGCTTTTTGTTTGGTTAGGGCGATGCACTGGCGGCCGGCGTGAGGATGTACGCACGGAGGAGCAAAGACTCGGCGTTGCTCGGCTCGGCGCTGCAGAAAGCTAGTAGGAAAACCACGCACCTTGATGAAATGTAACGTTGCCAGAGTCCATTAAAGAAGAGAAGTCCGTGGGGCGAAATATTGGTTTCGACGCGGCCGCGGGTGGTCCAGGGCGCACTGCGCTCTCGCTGGACCGAGGTCGTTGGGGAACAGCTTGTAGCGGTTGACGTCACTTCAATATAATTCACTTTTTCGGAAAATGGCCGTGGCGATGAAGAGCGTGAGTCGGGCGCAGGTCGAATCTGAGCCCGAACACTGCTCCCGACTTTGCGGATTAGCTAGCGACATGTAACACACTAGTAACGCTGTCCGCGCGTGCGCGCAGCGCGCTGTGTGGCTGCTTCCCGCATCCTTTTGTTGTCCGTCGTCTGCCGAGCGATGATCCCGATACGCCCAGAGCTGTTCGAGTTTGCGGACCCCGAGTCGGTGTGCCGCGTGAGCTGCACCTGCAAGACGCTGCGCGGCGACGTGCGGGACGCCAAGCCGTGGGGGCTGCTCGCGCAAGCACAGCTGCCGCCGCCGAAACCGCGCGACGAGGCTGATGCGCTCGCGCGCGTCCGGTCGCACGTCCGGCGGCGCTTGCTCGCGAATGCTTTGCCGTCGACGCGACGCGCCCTCGAGGGGCTGACGCTGCAGCAAGCTATAGCACGGGAGACGCCGGCGCCCGTCGCGTTTACTCCAGATAGATTTTGTGATTTCACGTACTTTGTGCGCCTCACGGACGGCGAGCGTCTGATTTGGGAGGGTGACTTAGGCGACAGGAGTGGATTTGTTGTTGTTGATGGAAGAGAATTGCGTCTATCCCTGCGCCACGCGAACTTGGAATGGATGGGCCGGGCCGGGCACGTCAAAAGGGGTTGCAAAATTGCCTTGGTTGCGATTAGAGACCACGACCAGGCGATGGTCTCACTGGGCCATTTTGAATTAGACCGCTCCGGCAAGTATGGTCTCCCCCCTTATGGAACATGCTATGGCTTCCATCGAAGCACGCCCTTGTTTTCATCCGCCCGGTCTCGATTGCATTTGTTGGCGAACCTCACTGTCGCCCAAGACGCCACTGTTCTGAGTCTCGAACTCAGACTATGCCACCTTGTTCAAGTGCCGCAGGTGGAGGATGTTCATCGTAACCGCGGCATCTCCGATAAATTTCAGTTTCGACATGTCCTCACTCATCTCGCCGGCATTCACCACCCTGCCACGCGCGCCTCTTCCTCGTATACCATCGAGAGCTGGTTTGTGGCGGCGGAGCGGCGGGCGGGCTGGGCGACGGCAGAGACACAGGCGCTGGCCGCGGACATCGAGAAATGTGAGAGGAAACTCTGCGATGCGTCGGACGTTGAAGGCAACGGACTGGTGGTGGACGAGCTGGCGGACGAGCGGGACCGCTTGTGCGCTGAGCTGTATGCGCTTGTGCTGGAGTAATTTTTTCACGTCACTTTTACACAAGCTAGAGCAGGTCGTCGTCCGACACGTCGTCGTCGGCCGGCCGGCGCGGCGGAAACCTCGGGCGGTCTCGGGGCGTCCCGCGCGCCTCGACCGCGGAGCCAGAATCACCTCCCGAGAGCGCCGCCCACGAGAGCGCCGCGAAGGGACCACTACATCTGCCGTTTCAACCACGGCGCGCTCACGCAGTGCTAAGGGCGTTTTTGGGCACGTCGCCGAGAACGCGCCGAACTTTGCGGATGAAAAAAAAAGGGGTCCCCGGAGTCGATTTTTTTCAAACTCGCGCCAACCCTGGGGCCGGTAGCGAAGCCCACGACTACAAATCGGCGTCCTCGGCCGGCCGCTCCGCGCGCCGCAGTGCCGCCCGACGTGAAATCGTCGCAGAGCAAAATTGCGATTTCGCGGCCGCGCCGGTCCGCGCCGTGCAAAATTTTAACGTGGCGGCCTCGCATAGAGCCCGAGAGGTCACACCGTTAAGGATTTCGCCGGAGGGCCGCGTAGTCGCGATTTTGGCCGGAGGCTAGAGACTCACCAAACTAGGGTTTATTTTGCCTGCGAACCGGGCGGGTTGCTCGACGCGCTCGTCGCGCTCGTCGCGTGAGCGCTAATCGTCATTATAGCGACAGGAAGCAGTCGCACGCTGCCGCCGCGACCGCCGAAGCATCGCTGATAGGCAAAAATGGCCAGCAACGTCGACCAACAACCATGGGACGACGGCGTCGACATCTGCGGGCAGGCGGTCCCGATGGACAACGACGAGGGCTGGCGCCGGGCCGTCGCGTCGATGAAACAAAAAGACGAACC